>JFBN01307367.1_pt1 | contig 57010 bp, 53 predicted proteins | sample 768741 | NCBI WGS metagenome assembly JFBN01 (sample SAMN01983846, study PRJNA193217) | chicken gut metagenome | biome: terrestrial biome; isolation source: ceca of Broiler chicken | host: Gallus gallus | place: United Kingdom: England | collected 2010-09-07
CTTATGGGCTACGAACTAAGGCACTTTCTTTTTCGGCAACTTTTCTTTGTGCCAGCAAAGAAAAATTGCCCGGCACAATATGAAAATAAATTAAGAAATAAATTCTCTTAATCTTATATTGTGCCGAACGGGTACTTTTTCGGTTCAAGTTTTTAAACAAATAAATAAAAATTCAGTAAAGAGAGGTAAAAAAATGTTTACCAAAAAAGAAGCATATGAATTATTGAAGCAATACAATAAAGAGGAATTTCATCTGCAGCATGCACGAACAGTAGCTCTTGTCATGCGTTATTTTGCTCAAAAGCTCGGTTATGAAGATGAAGCTGATTTTTGGGAAATAGCCGGTCTTCTGCACGATATTGACTTTGAGATGTATCCGGAGGAACACTGCCGCAAAGCCGAAGAGCTTCTAGCTAAAAGCGGCGCCGATGAAAAACTCATTCATGCCGTATGCTGTCACGGCTACGGCATTTGTAGCGATATGGAGCCGACGCATATTATGGAAAAGATTTTGTTTGCAACGGATGAACTCACCGGCTTAATCGGGGCTGCCGCTCTTATGCGCCCGTCCAAATCGGTGCAGGACATGGAGCTGAAAAGTCTGAAGAAGAAATTCAAGGACAAGCGGTTTGCCGCCGGCTGTTCGCGCGATATTATCAAGCAGGGAGCACAGATGCTGGACTGGTCTTTGGATGAACTTTTAGAGCAGACGTTGGAAGCGATGAAGGCCGTTGAAGCTGAAATACCGAATAAAGAATTTTAACTATCTTCGCTGTTGAAAAAACCGTTTTACGATGGCGCTGCATTCATCTTCAAGCACGCCGGCGCGCACTTCAATCTGGTGCGGCAGATAGGGATTGCTGACGATGTTGAAGACAGATTCGCAGCCGCCTGCTCGCCAGTCTGTCGCGCCGTAGACGAGGCGCTTAATGCGGCTCGTGAACAGCGCTCCGGCGCACATAGGGCACGGTTCAATCGTAACGTACAGTGTTAAATCGCAAAGCCGCCAGTTTTTTATTTTCTGGCAGGCTTTTTTTATGGCTATGATTTCGGCATGAGCCGTAGCATCAAATGTCGTTTCCCGCAAATTGTGAGCGCGGGCGATGATTTGCCCCTGTTTGTTGCAGATTATCGCGCCTATGGGAATTTCGCCGAGCCTGAACGCTTTCGCGGCTTCTTTCAATGCTTCGCGCATTCCTTCGGCATCGCTGTGGATTACAGTTATATCATTCATAAAAAACCTCGTTTAATCGTTAATTTTTGTTTGACCTGAAGAGAAAATGAATTATAATGATAATGCTATAGTCTTGACGGAAACAATACTGACTTTCAGCAGATGATTTCCGAGGGTAAAAATACGACCTGTCGGCGGCAGTAAACTTTACTTTGTAGAGTTATTGACCGGCGGCTGAGACTGGAGGATAAGATGAACTGGTATTTAGTAGTAATTGCTCTTTACGCCGTGCTTTTAATTGCCGTTGGTGTGATTATATCGCGCCGCGTAAAGGGAGCGGATGATTTTTTTGTCGGCGGACGCAAGATGGCACCGTTTCTACTGTTCATTACGCTGGTCGCTCCGAATATCGGAGCCGGTTCTACCGTAGGTGTGGCGGGCATGGGCTTTACTTCGGGCATATCGGCGGCGTGGTGGATTATAGCTTCGGCTGTCGGTACTTTTATTTTAGCATTTATTATCGGTCCTAAGATATGGGAAATTGCCAAAAATCACGGATTTTACACTCTGGGCGATTATCTGGAATACCGCTACAACCGCTATTTGCGCGGTCTTATTTCGCTGATGATGGCAATCGGCACTTTGGCGATTTTCGCCGGTCAGCTCATGGGTATCGGCTGGATTTTGTCGGTTGTCGCCGATATCGACAAGACGACGAGCGTGCTGATTGCATCGGCTGTCGTTGTACTGTATTTCTGCGCCGGCGGATTTTTGTCGGCGGTGTATGCCAATCTGATTGAAGCGTGCGTGAAATTAATCGGTTTTATCGTTGCCGTGCCGCTCGTACTGTCATTTGTCGGCGGCTTTGACGGACTGCATGATAAAGTTGTCGCCAATATGGCGGACGCGGCGCAAAGTGCGGCGTATTTCAGCTTTGACGGGCTCGGCTCGACGGTAATCATGGGCTTTTTCCTGATGCTTATGCCGTCGTTTTTCCTGTCGCCGGCGCTAATCGGTAAGGTATACAGTGCCAAAGACAAAAATACGGTGCGCCTCAGTACGTTTTTATGCGGCGTGGTAATGCTGTTGTTTTCCGTCATACCGGTAATTCTCGGCATGGCGGCTTATGCGATTGCGCCGGATTTGCCGCAGCGTGATTTGGCGCTGCCGTACGTGATGAAGGAATGTATGCCGTTTTGGGCATCGGCGCTGGCACTGGCGGCGATTTTCTCGGCGGAAATCAGTGCGGCGGACGCTGTTTTGTACATGATAACGACTTCATTCACGAAGGATTTGTATAAATCGTTTATCAATCCGTCCGTTTCCGATGAAAAACTGATAAAGGGCGGACGTATTGTAACGGTGCTTGCCGGTGTAATCGGTATCGGTCTGGCGATTGTCCTGCCGAACGTAATATCGGCGCTGTCCATTTTCTATTCACTGATGTCCGTGTCGATAACGGCGCCGCTTTTGTTCGGATTGTTTACGAAAAAAAGCTCGGCTGCTTCTGCTATTGCCGCAGCCGTAATCGGTGTTATTGTTACGGTGGGGCTGGAACTGTTTAATGACAATAAAGGCATCTGGATTTTAAACGGACAGTCGACGGCGATACTGCTGACATTGATTATAATGATGGTAATGCTTGTTGTAAAACCGAAAAAAGCATAAAAATAAAAAGCTGTTTAAGCGTGAATTTTTGCTTAAACAGCTTTTTTATTAGAGAAAATTATCGGTTGATTTAACCAGATTGATTTTATACTTGCTGACAAGTATTTTATACGCCGTCTGGCTGTATTCCTCAAAGCCGGGAATGTCGCTCATGCAGTCGGTCAGAACGTAAATGCGGCGCGTCAGCTCCGGTTTGTCATAGTAATATTCGCAGATTTGCTTAATGCTTTCCAGTACGCAATGTGATTTTGCCTCACCGGCAATGATGATTTTATCAAATTCGGCGATTTTTTCGAGTAGCTTCGTATTCGTACTGTCATGCGTGGAATATTCCGGACGGATAATGCCGTACATTTCCGAATGGCGGTTCTGTCCTTTGCAGATTTTTTCCACGGGAACATCGGCGGCAACGGACATAAAATGAATTATATTGCTGAACTGATTTTCCAGCATCCAGCCCGTCGTGCCGTTAATACAGTGATACGGCCAGATGATGAGCTGCTTGCCCGTTTTTTCCAGCTGACGCACATAGTGCTTGCTGAGCGCCGGGTCGATTACGGCGCGCCATTTGCCGTCCGTCAAATCCTGCGGCTTGATGACCGTATACGGTGCCGGGTGATTGCCCGCTTCGTCCACCCACCAGTAAGGATGGAATATCTGCTCCGGCTCATGCGTATCGAGTGATACGATGATGGAGGATATTTTTTCGATATTATTGTAGATGAACTGACCGAGACGGATTACATCCTGCATGGCGCCGGGTACGCCGAGCGCGCCGTTGTCCATGAAATCCTGCTGAATGTCGATACCGAGAAACAGCGTTTTCGGGCATTGCTCGTCATGTTCTATCTGCTCTAAATTCGCCCAGCGCAAAAGATGATTGAGCGGCAGAGGGTTTATAGCCTGCCCTACGGAATCCGTATCGAAAATATGATGAAATGGAGTCTTCAACTAATCACCTCGTTTAGATTTTTTCATTTTTTTATGAAATAAGCTCAGGTTGTGCCTGAGCTTTAATTTACCAGTGATATTTTTCACCGCGGCTGATTTTGAAGGCGCGGTAAATCTGCTCCACCAGAAGAAGCCGTATCATCTGGTGCGTGAATGTCATACGGGAAAAAGAGATACGCTCGTCAGCGCGGCGGCGGATTTGCTCGGATAAGCCGAAAGCTCCGCCGATTAAAAATGTTATATGGCTTTGTCCCTTGAGCCCGAGCTTGTCTATTTTAGCGGAGAGTTCTTCAGAAGAAATGTCTTTGCCGATTACATCGAGCACGATTAAATAACTGCCGGCCGGTACTTTTTTCAAAAGACGCTCACCCTCCGTTTTCAGTACAGCAGCTTTTTCGGCGGGGGAAGGATTGTCTTTCATTTTTTCTTCATTGATTTCAATGAATTCCAGCTGAGTGAACGGTTTTAAGCGTTTGGCAAATTCAGCGATACCGTCCTTTAGATATTTTTCCTTGATTTTACCGGCGCATACAATGGATATTTTCATGGCAGTTAATTATTCTTCGGCATTTCCGTCAAAGTGGCCTGCACTTCGCCGATATTGCCGTTGCGGGAAATAGTGATTGTGATGGTGTCGCCGATATTGTGCTCGGAAATGGCACTGCGCAAATCAGCCACCGTATTCGTTTCTTTACCGTCGATTTTCAGGATTAAATCGCGCTGCTGTATGCCTGCTTCGTCCGCCGGTCCGCCGAGAGCAATCTGCATTACGATGACGCCTGCATCAACATTTAAGCGGTATCCCGCCTGTGCTGCCGTCTGTTTGTCGAGAACGCCTACGCCGAGATACGGATACGATACGTAACCGTTGGCGATTAATTCGTCGATAATCGGTTTTACCGTATTAATCGGAATGGCAAATCCCATACCTTCAACACCCGTTGCGGCGAGTTTGGCACTGTTGATACCGATAACTTTGCCGTCGGCATTGACGAGTGCACCGCCGGAGTTGCCCGGATTGATGGCGGCATCCGTTTGGAGCAGTTTCACGCGGTTATCGCCGATATTAAGCGTTCTGTTCAAGGCGCTGATTACGCCTGCCGTAACGCTGCCCTGAAATTCCAGTCCCATAGGATTGCCGATGGCGATAGCCGGTTCGCCGACCATGATGTCGTCAGAGTCGCCGAATTCCGCTGTCGGCAGATTTTCCGCATCAACTTTGATAACGGCAAGGTCAGTATACGGGTCGGTTCCGACTAAAGAGGCTTTTAATGTGCGCCCGTCGGATAAAGCTACGGTGATATCCTTAGCTCCGTCGATTACGTGATTGTTCGTTACGATATAACCGTCGCTGCGGAATATTACACCGGAGCCGGTGCCGTTGTCGATTTCCACCTGACGATTGAACCAGTCGCGGGCAACGGCTTTATTCGTTATGCCGACGATAGCCGGACCGACTTTTTTCGCCGCCTGAACGACCGGCGTATTGCGGGCATCGGATGGCGGCGCAGCCGGAGCTTTTTCTTCCGCTTTAACGGAATTATCAGCAGACTGCGAAGATGTATCCTCATTGCCAAAAGAACAGGAAGCGAAAATGAGCGAACTTACCGCAATGAGCAGAACACCTAAAATATATATTGGCTTTTTCATTACAAAAACCTCCTTAGCGGATTTTTCATTAAATATATTGTGCTGATACATTAAACCTGTAGCCAGCAGTATAATGCTTTAGTTAAAATTCAAAGAAAGTGTTTTATCCGGTGAAGCGACATGAAGATTGACAGCCGCATTTTCCTGCTGCGAAATAATGGAACGGATTGTATTTACGGCTGTCTGCGGTGTATTATTGTGCTCACTCAGATGAGCAAGAATTACCTCCTGCGGTTTGTGCGGCAGGTTTTTCAGCGTAAATCCGGCAGCCTCATTGGACAAATGGCCGCGCGTACCTAAAATACGTTTTTTCAAATGCCACGGATAAGAACCGTTCTGGAGCAGATTTATATCGTGGTTGGCTTCCAGAACGAGGATATCGGAGCCGTCCAGCGCCTGCTGCACCGCATCAGTGGCAAAGCCCAAATCGGTGGCTAAAGTTATTTTGCCCTGTTTAGTCTGGATATTATAACCGACCGGTTCAGCGGCATCATGCGGCACGGTAAAAGAATTTACGGTCAGACTGCCGACGGTGAAACTGCTGTCTGGGAGCGCGCGGCAGCACTCGGCCGGTATATCGCGGATAAACGGCATGGCTTTAAATGTATTGAGTTTGGCATAAAGCGGTATTTGATAATTTTTGCTGAGTGTTTTCAAACCGCGTATATGGTCGATATGTTCATGCGTAATTAATATGGAAGATATATCGCGTATATCTAAGTGCAGTTCGGACAATTTCTGCTGTATGCGGCGCGCGCTGATACCGGCATCAATCAGGACAGCGGTATCGTCATCGCGGATTAAAGTACAGTTGCCCTTGCTGCCGCTGGCTAAAACGGATATCTGCATAGAAAACCTCATTTCATTAATCTGCTGTGTTAGTAAAACATCGAAGCTGTAACCAGCAGTATAATAGTTTATATTCGTTCGATGTTGTCACTTAACCTCACTAAATATAAACTATTATACTGCTGCGGGAAATTGACTAGCACAATAGATTTTCATTAATAATGGTATAAATAAGTATATTACTACAGTATGAAAAAAACAATATAAAAAGTCACAGAAAATCTGTGACTTTAGATTAATTTTTGATTAGAATTTTTAACTGGCTTTTACTTTTTTGGCTTTGCATTCGGCACAGACACCGTAGAAATAAAACTGATGCTTCGTTATGTCATAAGAAGTCTGCGTTTCAACGTCGGCAATACATTTGTCGAAATTGACCATTATATCGTCGATACGGCCGCACTGTGTGCAGCAGATATGCGCGTGGGAAGTCATGTTTGCATCGTAGCGGAAAGCGTCTTCGCCGACGTTTAAAATATTGATTAAGCCGATTTCGTTCAGGATATCTACTGTTTTGTAAATAGTAGCTAAGCTCATGGTAGGATAATAAGGCTGCAATTTATTGAAAATCATTTCTGCATTAGGATGAGATTTTGTATTGCACAATGCGTTATAGATGGCCAAACGCTGCGGAGTAACCTTGAAACCTTTTTTTCGTAAGAGCTCAGTCACTTTTTTGTTGTCCAACATGGCTGTTATGCTCCTTTCAATATATTAATAATCGTTATTAAAATAGAAAAGTTATCCAAAAACTATAACTTAATTCTAAAAGAAAAACAGGCGCTTGTCAAGATTTTCCGTGCATTAACATAGGATACCGTCTTTTATTTTCGAAAGCAAGTGTGCTATAATTTAAAATAATGTTTTGAAAAGGTAGGTGTAATTTATGTTTGCCTTGATGACAATAGGCTGTCTGCTTGTTATAACAGGTTTGGTTTTTTTATTGTCAGGGGAAATTTTTTCGCAGACTGTAAAAAAGAGCGCACGCAGGAAACTATTGGTCATTGACTTGATAATAGCAGCGGTTTTCTTTATCGTATATCCGTCCGTTATGACGAAGGATTACGGCGGAATTCTGGCTGAGATTACAGTCCTATGGTTTGTACTGCAGCTTTTCTTGATAATATTGGCTGTCATAGTAAAATTACTGCGGCTGATATATGAAAAGACGAAAGGCGCTCCCGTCGATGAGAGCCGCAGACGGTTTTTGCGCGGCTGCATCTGGGTGCCGGCCATATCGGGAGCTTTATACGGCGGTCTGTACGAAAAAAATCATATAGAATTTACGAATATAGATATTGATGCTGGTGATTACACCCGCTTAAACAGGCTGAAAATAGCGCAGCTTTCCGATGTTCATCTGGGACGGTTTTTTTCCGTCAAACAGCTGCAGGATGTTTTAAATCAGATTATCCAGCAGAGAGCTGACATGCTCGTACTGACTGGCGACATTTTTGACAGTGCAAGGGGCAGCGATAATGATGAAGCGATTAAGGTTTTAAACGCATATTCGCAGTTTTTTCCGTTCGGTGTTTATTTCTGCTGGGGCAATCATGAGCATTACCGCGGTATTGAACATTTGAAAGAGGAACTGGAAAAAACGAATATTCAGGTTCTGAAAAATGCTGCTGTTAAGGTTTTAAGCGGTGATAAGCCGTTTTATGTGCTGGGAGTTGATTTTGCAACAGGCGATATGGAAGATGATGTCGTGGCGCTGCGCGAAGCGTATGTAGAAGAAGCGCTGGCAACTGTGCCGGACAATGCCTATAAAATTTTATTGGCGCATCATTCCATTTTCATTGATGAAGCTGTTAAATATAACATAAATCTGACGCTTACGGGGCATACGCACGGCGGCCAGTTCGGCTTTATGGGCATACCGGTTTTTCCGATGTTTAAGTATATGCGGGGATTAGTCGAACAAAATGGCTGCATTGGATATATTAATCGCGGTGCAGGCAGCTGGTTTCCGTTTCGGATTGGCTGTCCGCCGGAAGTTACATTTTTCAATTTTAAGGCTAAAGGGTGATAAAAAATGAACGATATCGCAAAAATGCGCGAACTCTGGCAGGAAATGAGTTCATGGATGACAACTTATATGAAATCGTTTTATTCACCGGAGGAAGCACAAAAGGCGAAATCTCATCTCGATATAAAAAATACGGGAACAATTTTCTTCGATGATGCACAGATTGTGGACGGAATTGTGCTGAAAGAGCAGCATACATGGAAAGTTACGCATAACTGCGAACGTCTGGCGCAGCATTTGAAGCTCAATGAACATGATACTATTCTGGCGAAGATGATAGGTCTGTTTCACGATGTCGGCCGTTTTCGCCAGTTTACTATATACCGCACATTCAACGATGCCATGTCGGAAAATCACGCCAAACTCGGTCTGTCCGTGATAAAAGACCTGTCGTTTATGCAGAAACTTTCATCTGACGATTTGGCGACGCTGAAATTCGCCATCGGCAATCACAATGCCAAGGAAATCGCACCGACGGACAATAAGAGATGGCTCTCTTTTGCCAAATTAATCCGCGATGCGGATAAAATTGACATTTACCGCGTGCTGAAACCGTATCTCGGGCCGACGGACGGTACAGGCTGCAGTCCTGATTTTGTGGAACTGTTCGTAGAGGGCAAACAGTGCGATTATACGAAAATGCGCACACAGGACGACCGCAAGCTCGTCCGCCTGATGTGGGTTTACGATATAAATTATGCCTGGTCGCTTCAGCAGATAATCAACGATAATTATATAGAAGAAATCATCGGCAATCTGCTGCAGGATGAGGAAATGACGAAAGGTTTTAACCGCCTGCGGGCATATATGGAAAAGAAACTGAAAACACCTGATATCTGGGAAGGGTAATAAGTAAAGGAGATTAGAAAATGGCTGCAAATTTTATTTATAGTGCTATTGATGATGATTTAAAAGAAGGAAAATATACAGAAGGCGTGCATACACGTTTCCCACCGGAACCGAACGGCTATTTACATATCGGTCATGCAAAATCCATTTGCCTGAATTTCGGTATAGCCAGAGATTATAACGGCATGTGCAACCTTCGTTTTGACGATACTAATCCGACGAAAGAAGACGTGGAATACGTCGATTCCATCCAGGAAGACGTAAAATGGCTCGGCTTCACATGGAAGGACCGCAAATTCTACGCTTCCGATTACTTTGAAAAACTGTACGAATATGCCGTAAAACTTATTGGAAGCGGCAAAGCGTATGTTGATGATTTAACGGCACAGCAAATTCGCGAATACCGCGGCACGCTGACGGAGCCGGGCAAGGAAAGCCCGTACCGCAACCGCAGCGTAGAGGAAAATCTTGCTTTATTCAACCGCATGAAAAACGGCGAGTTCGCCGACGGTGAAAAGGTATTGCGCGCCAAAATCGACATGGCTTCGCCGAATATCACGATGCGCGACCCGGTCATTTACCGCATTGCGCATATTTCGCACCACCGCACGGGCGATACATGGTGCATTTATCCGATGTACGACTTTGCTCATCCGCTGTCCGATGCGATTGAAGGCATTACGCATTCCATCTGCACGCTGGAATTTGAAGAACATCGTCCGCTGTACGACTGGCTGCTCGAAAATCTGGGCTTTGATAAGAATACGCGTCCGCGCCAGATTGAATTTGCCCGCCTCAATATCACGAAAATGGTAATGAGCAAACGCAAACTGCGCCAGCTCGTGGAAGGCGGCTATGTAAGCGGTTGGGACGACCCGCGCATGCCGACCATCTCCGGTCTGCGCCGCCGCGGTTATACGGCTGCCGCTATCCGTGATTTCTGCGACCGTATCGGTGTAGCCAAAGCCAACAGTCTTGTCGACGTTGCTATGCTGGAACACTGTGTACGCGAAGATTTGAATACACATGCACAGCGGCTGATGGCAGTGCTTGACCCGCTGAAAGTCGTCATCACCAATTATCCGGAAGATAAAACGGAAATGATGGCATGTGAAAATCTGCCGACAGGCGACGATAAGCATTATATGCCGTTCAGCCGTGAAATTTACATTGAACGGGAAGATTTCATGGAAGAAGCGCCGAAAAAATTCTTCCGCTTGAAACCGCAGGGCGAAGTCCGTCTGAAAAACGCCTACATCATCAAATGCGACGAAGTCGTAAAAGATGAAAACGGCAATATTATCGAACTGCGCTGCACGTATGACCCGGATTCCAAAACGGGCGGCAAGACGGCAGGCAGAAAAATTAAAGGCACAATTCACTGGGTAAATGCCAAGACGGCGCTCAACGCACAGGTAAGACTGTATGATTATCTGCTCAAAGACGAAGAAGGCGCTGTAAGCGGCGATTTCATCGCTTCCTTAAATCCGAATTCGCTCGTAGTGCTCGATAACTGCAAAGTGGAACCGAGCGTCAAATGGGCGGCGCCGGGAACGAAATTCCAGTTCCTGCGTCAGGGATATTTCTGCGTGGATAAAGACAGCACAATGGATAATCTCGTATTCAACAGAATTGTAGGACTGCGCGACAGCTGGGCAAAAGCTGTGAAAAAATAAAAAAACAAGGGGTATAGCTGAAAAAGCTGTACCCCTTTAATATTTTTAAATATTGCTGTGTTTTACAGAGTCGAATGTATCGGTGATTTCCTTTTCCGGTTTTTTATCGAACTTGCTGGCTATGATAATGGCAAGCGAGGAGAACACAAAGCCCGGCACGATTTCGTACAATTTTAAAATAGGATAAACATTGGCGATATCAAGCCCTGTTATCTGCTTCCAGACGAGAACGGTAACACCGCCGACAATCATACCGGCTAAAATACCGTTACGGGTGGTGCGGCGCCAGAACAGGGAGAACAAGAGCGCCGGTCCGAACGTGGAGCCGAAGCCTGCCCAGGCATACGCCACGATATTCAAAATGGAGTTGTTCGGGTCAAGACCGAGCGCGATAGCGATAAGCGCGATGCCGACAACGGAAAGGCGCGTTACAAGAACGAGCTCGCGCGGATTGATATCCTTATGAATGAACTGTTTGTACAAATCCTGCGCCACGGCGGAAGCACCGACGAGAAGCTGCGAGGAGGCGGTACTCATGATTGCTGCCAGTACAGCGGAAAGTACGATACCTGCCCAGAACGGGCTGAACAGCTGGTTTGTCATAACGAGGAATACCGTTTCGGAATTAGTGCCGGTAAGCGGTGTAGTCAGATATACGCTGCCGACCATGCCGACGAGTACGGCGCAGGCCAGCGAAATTACAACCCACGTCATGGCGATGCGGGTGGCTTTTTTCAATTCATTGGAAGAATTGATAGCCATGAAGCGCACGAGAATATGCGGCTGACCGAAATAACCGAGCCCCCATGCCAGTAACGAAATGAGCTCAAGCGCGGACATGAACGTGCCGTCCGGTTTTAAGAGCGGATTGAAGAAATCGGCATGAGCAATGGAAATCGCCGTAAAGGTTTCAGGAATACCGCCGAGACTGAAAGCCGCCGCTATCGGCACGACCAGAATGGCGAAAAACATCATCACGCCCTGAATGAAATCAGTCCAGCATACGGCGAGAAAACCGCCGACAAAAGTATAAAAGACGATAACGAAAGCGCCGAGACACAGCGCGTATTCATACGGAATGCCGAAAATAGTGGTGAACAGTTTACCGCCGGCAACGAAACCGGATGAAGTATAGATGATGAAGAAAATCAGAATGAAAATCGCCATTACCACGCGGATGAGCGGGCTTTTATCGTGATAGCGGTTCTGCAGAAAGTCCGGCAGTGTCAGCGAATTGTTGGCAAGCTCGGTGTATTTGCGCAGACGGCGTGCGATGAACTGCCAGTTGGCCCATGTGCCGAGCGCCAGCCCTACGGCAATCCAGCCGGCATTAAGTCCGGCAAGATAGGCAAAGCCCGGCAGCCCCATGAGCATCCAGCCGCTCATATCGGAAGCTTCGGCACTCATGGAAGTAACCCATGCCCCCAGTTTGCGTCCGCCCAGAATATAATCCGACATATTATGAGTACGATAGTAAAAATAAACACCGATTGCCATCATGAATAATAGATACAACAGGAAGGCAATAATAATAGCTATACTGTCTGTCATAAAACTCCTCCTAAAATAAGTTTATGTTTTACGTTCATTTTTCTTTTGAAAGGTCAAAAGAAAACCGAACCAAAAAGAAAAACCTTTTAACGTTTCGTTATCGCTGCACTAAGCAAGCCTTCGAGGCTTTTTTATAAATTCAATCGGTACAACGGCTTGAAACGTTTGGAATTTGGCTCGTGCTTTCAGGTATTCAACAAGAACGAAAACTTGAGCTTTTCACTGTGAGAGCTTTAATTTCAGTTCTGTTAAAATAAATTAAAGACACGATACGCCGCCAGTCGTGCTGAAACTATATTCCGCATTTCAGATATTTTTTCTTTAAAGGAAATTTTCTAAGCAGACTACGAATTAAGGCATTTCTTTAAACCTACCAGCACAACAGATAAATAATATTTTATCATGATAAAGCGATAATGTACATAGAACAAAGCAATGTTAATTTGTAAAATCCGTATTTTAAATTTTGTTCGCTTTAATCTTTATATAATAAGCCTTCTGAGTTTATTTTCATGTATACAAAAAACTTTTAAATTTATCATTGACAAATAAAATGTCTAATCATATAATATAAAACATCAACAGGAAAACACAAACGCAAAGCTGTTGACGAATAAAATAATGCAGAATAAGACAAAGGCGTCTTGTTGAAGGATATACAATGGAGTATATCTTTCGACAAGGCGCTTTTTTGCTATTATTATACGTTTTCCTTATTCTGCGCCAAAGAAGAAAGGGTGTATATTGATGAAAAAACTATGGTCGATTTTAACCATGAGTGCCATGTGTCTGGCTATGACAGCTTCCGTTGCTTTCGCGGCTGACGGTGAGACGGCGCTTGATACGGGTGATACCGCCTGGGTGTTAATCAGCGCGGCGCTTGTATTTTTAATGACTCCGGGTCTGGCGTTTTTCTATGGCGGTATGGTCAGAAGCAAAAACGTACTCAGTACGATTATGCACAGTTTCTTCATTGTTGCGATGATTTCTGTGGAATGGGTCATTTTAGGTTATGCCATGACGTTTGGCAGTGATATCGGCGGTTTTATCGGCAGCCTCGATAAAATCGGTCTTGCAGGTGTCGGTCTTCAGGTAATGGAAGGCGGCACAATTCCGGAACTTGCTTTCGTAGCATTTCAGTGCATGTTCGCCGTAATCACTCCGGCGCTTATTACCGGTGCATTTGCTGAACGCATGCGCTTCGGAGCATTCGTATTATTCATTCTGTTATGGGCGATTTTAATCTACAATCCAATGGCTCACTGGGTTTGGGGCGGCGGCTTCCTTGCCGAACTCGGCGCACTCGACTTTGCCGGCGGTCTTGTAATTCATATTCTCTCCGGTGTTTCCGGTCTTACGATTTGTATCCTTCTCGGTAAAAGACGCGGCTACGGTAAAGTGCCGATGCTGCCGCATCATTTGCCGATGACCGTTTTAGGCGCTGCTCTCTTATGGTTCGGCTGGTTCGGCTTCAATGCCGGTTCCGCTCTCGGTGCCAACGGTCTTGCAGCCAATGCTTTTGTTACGACGCAGGCAGCAGCTGCTATGGCGACTGTATCGTGGGTTGTATGCGAATGGCTGCATCACGGAAAACCGACTATCCTCGGCGCTGCTTCCGGCTGTATCGCCGGTCTCGTTGCCATCACTCCGGCGGCAGGGTTTGTCGCTCCGCTTCCGGCTGTAATTATCGGTCTTATCGGCGGTATTGTCTGCTACTTCGCTGTAGCTGTTGTTAAAGAAAAATTCGGTTACGACGACTCGCTCGATGCTTTCGGCGTACACGGTATCGGCGGTACATGGGGCGCCGTTGCCACCGGTTTATGGTGCACGACGGAAGTCAATCCGGCCGGTGCCGATGGTTTATTCTACGGCAGTGCCGACACGCTGATTGCACAGCTCATTTCCATCGTAGTAGCGTATGCGCTGGCGATTGTCGGTTCGTACATCTTATTCAAAATTGTTAATCTCATTACGCCGATGCGTGCTAATGAAGATGAAGAAATTTCCGGTATCGATATCGTGGAACACGGCGAACGCGCCTACAATCAGTCCATTGTATCGGCCGACTCCATATTAAGCTCCAGCGTGGCTGATTTTGCGCCCGTCAATGCAAAACCGGCTGATGTAAAATAAATGTAACTATGTTAATATTTATGTAGCAAAACGAAAGGAGCATTAATTATGCGCAAAATCACGAAAATAGAAATCATAACACGCGCCAGCAAACTGGAGGATTTGAAAGAAGCTTTAAATTCCATCGGCGTGCAGGGCATGACAGTCAGCCAGGTATACGGCTGCGGCCTGCAAAAAGGCCATACGGAAGTATACCGCGGCCGCCAGTATGCCGTAAATCTCGTGCCGAAAGTTAAAATAGAAACGGTGGTCTGCGAAGTTCCGGTGGATAAAGTGCTGGAAACGGCCCGCAAAGCCTTGCAGACCGGTCATATCGGCGACGGCAAAATATTCGTCTACGATGTGGAAAACGCCATGCGTATCCGCACCGGTACTATGGGCGACAAAGCCATTACCGATGACGAAGCGTAAAACAGCATGATGTAATTTCCCTCACTTCCCCTGAGGAAATTATCATTATAAACAGAAAGGCTATCTTATCTATAAGGTAGCCTTCTTTTTTTTGTCTGTTTTGCCTGTTTTCTTTGCAAGTAGCAAAAAGCATTGATATAATAAAAGGTAGAAATAAGATACAGGGGTGAAGAAAATGACAGATAAAGAAATAATGGACGGCGTTCTGGCGGAATTTGCCAATATAGCGGCTATTCCCCGTCCGTCCAACTGTGAAAAACAGATAAGCGATTTTTTAAAACAGCGCGCCTTATCATTCGGCTGTGATGTCATTCAGGATGAAAAACACAATCTAATCATCGATAAACAGGCCGCACCGGGCTGCGAAAACTGGCCGCGCGTCATACTGCAGGGTCATATGGACATGGTATGCGTAGCCAAAGAAGGCGTTATTTACAATCCCGTAACGAGCCCGATAAAAATCATCAACGACGGCGAATATCTGCGCGCCGACGGTACGAGTCTCGGCGCTGACGACGGCATCGGCGTTGCAGCGATAATGTTTCTGCTGCAGCAGGATTTTCAGCACGGCCCTATCCGCGCCATTTTCACTGTGGACGAAGAACAGGGCATGAGCGGCGCCAAAGCACTTGATGATAAATATCTGGCGGATGCAAAATATTTAATAAATTGCGACTCGGAAGATTTCGACGTGCTCACCGTCTCCAGCGCGGGCAGTGTCAATATTGATGCCGAACGCCGCGTCAAATGGCATAAACCGGAGCACCGCTTCGCTTATGAATTCACAATTCGCGGCCTGCACGGCGGTCATTCGGGCGAAGCCATTAACTGCGGCTATGCCAATGCCGTGAAAGTGGCAGCTCAGGCGATAGCGCTCATCGGCAGAAAAACGGAAATGGAACTGGCAAGCTTCAACAGCTACAAAGCAAGAAACGTAATTCCGTCCGAAGCGACATTCATATTCACGACGCCGCTTTCCGACGTGAAAGTGTTCAATGTCGTTGTAGCCAAAGTCAATAAATATCTGAAAGAAGCATACGGCCATACGGAAAAAACATTTGAAGTAATCTGCAAACCGTGCGAACTGCCGCAAAAAGTCATGTCCGACGACGATATGCGCAGCGTAGTCGACTTCATCAATCTGAGCATGACAGGTGTGCTGAAAATGTCGCAGACAGAAAAGGATTTAGTGGAACTTTCCGCCAATATCGGTCCTGTCGTAACGCGCGAAAATCACGTAATAATCTATGCGTTCCCGCGCAGCTCCGTAGACATTCTGGTAGAGGAAATCACCAATATCTACAAACAGCTCGGCAAACGCTGCGGCGTGCGTGTCGTTTCAGCCGAACCGGCACCGGGCTGGCCGGCAAATCCGGACAGCATGCTCAAAGACGTGGCTCTCAATACATTTAAGGAACAAAACGGCTACGACATGCAGGCAAAAGCTATTCATGCCGGTCTCGAATGCAGCCATTTCTACGCTAAAAATCCGCATCTCGATATGATATCCATCGGGCCGAACAATATCGACATTCATAGCCCGAACGAACATCTGGAACTGAAAACGCTCGTTCCGCATGTAAAACTCATTCAGGGCATTGTGGAAAAACTGGATAAATAAAACTTATTGTGCCGGTAAAACATTGAGCCTTTAGCCAGCAGTATAATAGTTTATATTCGCTCGATGTTAGCACTTAACCTCACTAAATATAAACTATTATACTGCTTTAGGAAATCAGCTAGCATAACAGGTAATAAATAAAAAAATGCACTCAGGATAATCCGGGTGCATTTTTTAGTTTTCTTCATTATATATAGGTGGTATAATTAATCTGTTATTTTGCAAAAAGAGGAGAAAGGATTGAATTTTTCATGGCAGAAACGGTATGGTCATTAGTGCCGCCGATAATAACGATTGCCCTTGCACTGATTACGAAGGAAGTGTATATGTCGCTTATAATCGGTATTTTCGTCGGCGCAATGATGTTCACGGGGTTTGACCTGCTGGCTTCGATTGATACAATGTTTTCAATCATGTCGAGCAGCGTCGGAGGAAATGTGTACATCCTCGTATTTCTGGTCTTATTAGGTATTGTCGTAGCAGCGATTGCCCGCTCCGGTGCTTCCCGCGCTTACGGCGAATGGGCGGCGCGCGTAATCAAAGGCAAACGCAGTTCACTGCTCGTTACGGCGCTTTTGGGCGTAGTTATTTTCATTGACGATTATTTCAACTGTTTGACGGTAGGTACGGTAATGCGTCCCGTTACGGACAAATTCAACGTAACGAGAGCCAAACTCGCCTACATTATCGACGCGACGGCAGCGCCAATCTGCATTATCGCGCCTGTTTCCAGCTGGGCGGCGGCCGTAAGCTCATCACTGCCGGAAAGCAGTAATATCGACGGCTTTGCTCTGTTCTTGCAGACAATCCCGGTCAACTTATACGCATGGTTCACGATTTTATTCATGCTCTTTTTAATTTTTACCGGCAAGGACTTTGCGACAATGGCGGCATTGGAACGCAAAAGCGGCGGCAAACTCGTCATTCCGGACGAATACAAAGATGATGACGGTATGAGCATCGTCGGCAACGGTAAAATTCTCGATTTGTTATTACCGCTCATCGTATTAATCGGCGGGTGCATTTTCGGCATGCTCTACACGGGCGGCATTTTGGACGGCGCAAGTGTATCCGATGCCTTTGCCAACTGCGAATCGGCAAGAGGTCTCGTAATCGGTTCGTTTATCGCTCTTGTGTTTATCTTCCTGTTATATGTACCGCGCGGCGTGCTGCGCTTCGGCAAATTCTGCGAATGCTTCAATCAGGGCTTCCGCGCTATGACACCGGCTATCTTTATCCTGTGTCTTGCATGGAGCCTGTCCGGCGTCTGCGGTGAGGAATACCTCAACATCGGCGGCTATGTCGGCGGAATTGTCAGCAACAATGCCACAGTAGGCATGTTCATGCCGGCAATTTTCTTTATCGTGGCGCTTGGTCTTGGTTTTGCCACCGGTACATCCTGGGGAACATTCGGTATCTTAATCCCGATTGCTCTTGCAGTCGTGCCGAACGACCCGCAGCTTTTAGTCGTTACGGTAGCAGCCGTTCTGGCAGGTGCTGTCGGCGGCGACCACGTATCACCGATTTCCGATACGACGATACTCGCTTCCGCCGGTGCGCAGTGCCATCACCTCGACCATGTAAATACGCAGATACCATATGTAATCGTGGTAGCGTCCTGTTCATTTATCGGCTATCTGGCAGCCGGTATAGCAGACAGCGGCACGGTAGGCTTCGGCGTAGGTCTGGTCGTTTTACTGTGCTCTATGGGCTATATCTATAAATTCCTGATGAAAGCTTAATCTAAAAACTCCGGCATATTGATTGTGCCGGAGTTTTTCCTATCAGTACATATTTTGTAACAAATAGTGCTATCAAAATAAAAATCAAAGTAAATTTTAAGTTAAAAACTTGACGAAGCAGAGTTATATGTATAGAATAGATTTTAATGTAGAAATTAAAAGGAGAAGTAAATTTAAGGAGAGGTTTAATGGAAGCTGATGGGAAGCATTGCAAATGCGAGTTTTCAAGATTGAATTATATATCCACTAAACTTTTACCGATAGTAATTTTTGCAGTGGAATATATTGCAGTTTTAATTGCAGAGAAACTATCTTTAATTATTCAGCACAATCTGCCGGGCATGAACGGCCAGTTTTATATATCTGATTTGTATTTTTACGGCATAATACCGCTTGTGTTTATATTTTTTCTATATTACACGAAAGTAAATGAGCGATTTATTCTGTATTGGGAAACACTGCAACGGACTTTTTATGCCGTACTCTACAGTGAAATATTCTGCGTGGTGCTACTATATCTGTTCAAGACGAGCAACTACGTATCACGTGCCTATGTCGTGATATTTTTCGCGATGGCGTTTATCTGTCTGTGCATCAGCCGGCAGCTGCTGATAAAAACATGCCGCAGATTAAATCTAATGAAAGAAGCTGTTGTCTTTATCGGGGCGGGTAAAACTACACAGAAAATCATTGATTTTACAAGAAATAACAACTGTTTCGGCATAAATGTTGCCGGTCTGTTCGATGAAACGCCTAAAATAAAAGATATAACAGAAAAATACCATATATTCCGTGATTTAGAGGAAACAAAAGATTATATCCAGCGATATAAAATACGAACGGTGATAATTGCCGTTCCCAGTATGGAAAAAGAAAGGCTGCTCAATCTGATAGAAGATTTACAGCCGATTGTGCGCAATCTGATGTTCGTGCCGAATATTGTTGGTATGCCGGTATTTAATTTGGAAGTAAAAAGACTGTATGAAAACAATATGGTTCTGCTCGGCATAAAGAACAATCTGGCGAAAAAGACCAACAGACGCATAAAACGTGTATTTGATATAGTATTTTCACTGGCAACAATGGTGATAATATTACCAGTCAGCATTATTGTCATGATTGGTATTATGATTGAATCACCGGGAGCATCACCTATTTTCAAACATTATCGCGTAGGTAAAGGCGGGAAACTTTTTCCCTGCTATAAATTCCGCTCTATGGTGCCTAATGCTCAGGAAAAGCTCAAAGCATATTTGCAGAAAAATCCGGAAGCCCAACAAGAATGGCAGGCTAATTTCAAATTGAAAAATGACCCGCGCATAACTAAAATCGGCAAATTTATCCGAAAAACAAGCATTGATGAACTGCCGCAGTTTATTAATGTATTGAAAGGCGAGATGAGCTGGGTAGGACCGCGGCCGATAATAAAAGATGAAGTTCATTATTACGGGAAAAATATACAGGATTATTATTCTGTTTTGCCGGGTATAACCGGTATGTGGCAAGTAAACGGACGTTCAGAAACAAGTTATGATGAACGTGTTAAGCTGGATGTTTGGTATATCAGAAATTGGTCTGTATGGATTGATATAGTATTGTTAATAAAAACTTTTAAGATAGTGATATGTAAAAAAGGTGCATATTAAAAATGGGAGAGATTATATATAAAATATGAATATATTTAAGGAATTGTATCAGTACAGAGAAATGATAGTAAGTTTGATACATAGAGATTTAAGGGGGAGATATAAAGGTTCTGTTTTAGGATTTTTATGGACATTTATAAATCCTTTATTGCAGTTAGTAGTATATACAATAGTATTTTCTAATATTATGCGTATGGGAATAGATAACTATTATTTATTTTTGTTTGTAGCTCTTATTCCCTGGATGTTTTGTGCCAGCAGTATAATGGGAGCTTCTTTGTGTATATTACAAAATCAGAGTTTAGTTACGAAAATTTATTTTCCTCGAGAGGTTCTTCCTTTATCTGTAGTTACCAGTAATTTTATTAATATGTTGTATTGCTTCATTATTGTATTGGCTGTTGTTTTAATATTTGCTGAAAATGTTAATTTTCAAGCATGGCTATATTTACCTGTTATTGCCGTAATTGAATATATCTTGGTTTTAGGAATATCGTTTATTGTAGCGGGATTAACAGTTTATTTTAGAGATTTAGAACATATTTTAGGAATACTTACAATGGCTTGGCAGTTTTTAACACCGGTTATGTACTCTGTAGATATGGTACCTCAAGAATATATGGGCATATTTCAGTTAAATCCAATGACACCTGTAATAGTAGCTTATAGAGATATATTGTACTATGGAACAGTTCCGCATTTTGAAACTTTAGTGCAAGCTGTCGGTTTCGGTATACTTTTATCAGTATTAGGATTTATAATTTTTGGCAAACTAAAGAAAAATTTTGCGGAGGAATTATGAAGAATAGTATTGTTGTTGAAGATGTTTATAAAAAATTTAAAGTATATCATGATAAAGGCTACAGTTTGAAAGAAAGATTATTGTTTTGGGAACGCAATAAATATGAAGTACGCTGGATTTTAAAGGGAATAAGTTTTGCAGTAAAAAAAGGTGAAGCTGTAGGTATCATTGGAAAAAACGGATGCGGGAAAAGCACTTTATTAAAATTACTCAGCCGAATTATGTATCCTACTAAAGGAAAAATAGAAATGAATGGGAAAGTTGCCAGTCTGATTGAGCTGGGCGCAGGTTTCCATCCAGATATGAGTGGCAGAGAAAATATATATATTAATGCGTCTATTTTCGGCTTAACTAAGAAAGAGATAGATGATAAATTACAGGATATAATAACTTTTTCCGAGTTACAGGATTTTATAGATAATCCGATAAGAACTTATTCAAGCGGAATGTATATGCGATTGGCTTTTTCCGTAGCAATAAACGTCAAAGCTGATATTTTATTGATAGATGAAATACTAGCCGTTGGCGATATAACATTTCAGGAAAAATGTTTTAACAAGTTGAAGGAAATCAAAAAAGAAGGAACAACGATAGTAATTGTTTCTCATTCATTAGAACAAATTGAGGAATTTTGCGATAAATCTATTTGGATTAAAGATGGTTTGATTGAGTGTATAGATACACCACGGATAGTTCATGAAAAATATAAAAGTTTCATGTTAAAGAGTAATTAAAATGGATATAAAAATATTAGTTGCTACGCACAAAAAATATTGGATGCCTAAAGATAAAGTATATATACCAATTCAATTAGGAAAGAGTATACATGAAGATTTAGGCATTTTAGGCGATAATACAGGAGAAAATATTTCTAAAAAGCAGCCATATTATTCCGAGCTTACGGCGATTTATTGGGCATGGAAGAATTTAAAAGCTGATTATATAGGCATAAATCATTATAGAAGATATTTTTCTAAGGAAAGATATTTTTTATTTAAAGAAGGTGATAAAAATAAAATATTAAAATATGATGATTTTAGAAAGATATTGACAGATTATCCTATTATATTGCCGAAAAAAAGAAACTATTATATAGTTTCGCGCTACAAACAATATAAAAATGCCCATAATATAAATGATTTATTATGTTGCAGAAATGTGCTAAAAGAATTATATCCGGAATATGTACAGGATTTTGATAAGGTATTAAATGAAAAAAGCGGGCATATATTAAATATGTTTGTAATGAGATATGATATATTTTCAAATTATTGTCAATGGCTGTTTAGTATATTATTTGAGCTTGAAAAATATTTAAATTTAGAAGGATATTCACAATATCAGCAAAGAGTATACGGATATTTAGCAGAACGCCTGCTTGATGTCTGGCTTAGTCATAATAAATTAAATTATAAAGAAGTGAACTATACTGTTATAGAAAAAATAGACTGGAAGAAAAAAATATTAATGTTTTTAAGAAATAATTTGGTGAATAGATAGATGAATATAAAATTATTTGCGTCATATCGTATTGATTTAAATAGTAAAGTTATAAAAAACAATATAATAACTCCTGTTTATTGTGGAAGCGTATATAAAGAAAATGAGTGGAATAAAAATATTATAGGTGATAATACAGGAGATAATATATCAAAAAAGAGAATGTCTTTTTGTGAATTAACAGTACAGTATTGGGCTTGGAAAAATATAAAAGCAGATTATTATGGATTATGCCATTATAGAAGATTTTTAGCTTTTACGAAAGATGAACATAGTTATAGAAATGAACAAAACCAGATTTATTTACCAAATCTTAATGATTACAATATAAATAAATACTCTATAGCTAATGCTGATAAAATAGAAAAATATTGTAAAAAGTATGATGTGATTATTCCAGAGCCGGCGGATATAAAGAAAATAACATCTTTTGGTAAGCATTTTGATACTGTATTGGAACTATGGCAGGCTCATGATAAATATTTTTTCGATAAAAAAGTATTGGATATTTTAATTGATAGTATAAAAAAATATAAACCGCATTATTATAAATATGCTGCTGAGTATTTGAATAGTAATAAACATAGAGGATATAACTGTTACATCCTGAAAAAGGAACTATTTAATGAATTATGTGAGTTTCAGTTTCCAATTTTATTTAAAATAGAAAAAGATTTATCTAAAAGTGAACTTTTAAACAAATATCCCAGAACAATAGGATATTTAGGCGAAATTTTGTATGGGGTTTTTATATATTCTTTAATAAAAAGTAATATAAAAATAAAAGAAATACCGCTTATTATATTTGAGAATACCAATACAGATATTAGCATTATAGAGAAAGTAAAATTATATTTGAAATATAATTTAAAGAAATTTGTTAAATTGTATTTACCTAATATAGCACAAAAATATTTAAAAATTATATATCATAAATTTAAATAGTAAATGGAAGGTGTATTATGGAAAAGAAAAAAGATATAAAAATTTTTGTTTCTCATCGTATCGATTTAGATAGTGAAACAATTGATAATCCTTTATTTGTACCAGTTAGATGTGGTGCTGTTTTTGATAAAAGAGAAAATATTACAATGCTCGGTGATAATACAGGTGATAATATTTCAGAAAAAAGAATGTCTTTTTGTGAATTAACAGTGCAATATTGGGCATGGAAAAATGTAGAAGCAGACTACTATGGATTATGTCATTATAGAAGATATTTATCATTTTCTAACGAAAAATATAAAACAGAATACATAAAAGAACCTATAAATAATGTAATTTGTCATAATGAAATTTTGGAAAAATTTTTAGATAAAAAAGCTATTCAAAAATATGGGTTACTTGATGAAAGTAATATGATTAAATGTATTGAATCAAATGATGTCTTAGTTAGTGAATGGTGTAATATAAAAAAAATGATACATTCTAAAGGAAAAGTGGATTCAGTAGAAGATTATTGGTTTAAATATGAAAACTTTATATTAGCATCTGAATCAATTAATAATTTAAAAAAAATTATTCAAGAAAAATATCCTAATATGATAAAATATGTAGATAAATATTTAAAGGGAGATAAATATTTAGGATATAATTGTTTTATCATGAAAAAAGAAATCTTTTATAGATATTGTAATTTTATATTTGATGTACTATTTGATTTTGAAAAGACTTTAAAAAATAAAAACATATTTAATAAAAATATGATGCGAACTTGCGCATTTATTAGTGAACTTTTGTATGGAATATATATTTATTATTTAGAAGAAAAAAAGATATATAAAATAAAACATTTGCAATTAGTTTTTTTTGCAAATACAGATAAAGAAAAGATATTATATCCTATAAAAAAGAAGAATAATATACCAGTAATTTTAATGTCTAGTAATTATTTTGCTCCATATTTAGGTGTGTTTATACAATCATTAATCAATACATCTTCAAAAAATAATTATTATGATATAATTGTTTTTGAAAGAGAAATTTCTCAAAGAAATAAGTCTTTATTAGAAGAAATTGTAGAAAATTATTCTAATATAAAGCTTAGATTTTATAATCCACAAAAAAAGATTAATGATGTTAAATTATATATAGCAGCAGCTAATTTTGCATATGAAGCATATTATAGAATTTTTTCGCCGTGGATTTTATTGAATTATGATAAAGCAATAGTCATGGATTGCGATATTGTTTTAAATAGAGATATTGCAGATTTATATCAATTTAATATTGATAACTATCTAGCAGCAGCCGTAAAAGATATAATTTATCAGGGATTTTTAAATAGTTTAGACAGAAGTAATTGGATAAATTATTCAAAAGAAAAATTAGGACTGAGTGAACCGTATAATTATATTAATACAGGTGTTTTATTACTTAATTTAAAAAAAATAAGAGAACGATATAGTTTTGAATATGTTATAGATTTCGCTAAAAATGCGAAATTTAGATATCAAGAACAAGATATTTTTAATGTATTATTAAATAATAGTGTTTTATTTTTAGATAGAACATGGAATTTTGGGGTAGAAAGTAATTTGCCAACAAAATATTGTCATGAATTAGCTCCAGCTCAATCATATGAAGAATATTTAGAGACAAAGAAAAATCCATCTATAATACATTATTTAGCTAAACCAAAACCATGGGATGATCCAAATGTGGAATTTGCTGATAAGTTTTGGAAAATAGCGAGACAAACTTCTTTTTATGAAATTATTTTAGCTAGATTAGCTACTGATTATACAAATATGTCAATATATGGACATGATATGTTTTATCATAATGGGTTTTTATCTAAAAGTAAAAAACAAAGGATAAAAAATTTCATTAAGATATTTTTACCAAAAGGTACAAAAAGGCATAGATTTGTAAAAAAAGCATATTTTAAATTGCGCGGTTGGCCTTTTGTAGAATAAATTAAAAGGAGAAGTAAATAAAAATGAAAGTTGTATTATTAGCAGGTGGTTTTGGAAGCCGTATTAGTGAAGAAAGTCATTTAAGACCGAAACCTATGATTGAAATCGGTGGTATGCCTATTTTATGGCATATTATGAAAACTTATTCTATGTATGGTTTTAATGAATTTATTATTTGTGCAGGATATAAACAGCATGTTATAAAAGAATATTTTGCAGATTATTATTTGCATATGAGTGATATTACTTTTGACTTTGAAAATAACAATGATATTATCATTCATAACAATGTAGCTGAACCGTGGAAGGTAACAATTGTTGATACAGGATTAAATACACTTACCGGCGGTCGTGTAAAACGTATTCAAAAATATGTGGGCGATGAAGAATTCATGCTGACTTACGGTGATGCAGTAAGCGATGTTAATATTGCGGATTTAGTAGAATTTCATAAAAAACAGGGTAAATTGGCGACATTAACGGCAGTTCAACCGGGCGGTCGTTTCGGTACACTGGACATTTCTGATAAGGGCATTATTAAAAAATTTGCAGAGAAAACAAAAGAGTCCGGTGGCTGGATAAATGCGGGATTTATGGTGCTTAGCCCGAAGGTGTTTGATTTAATTGAAGGCGATAAAACTATTTTTGAACGTTATCCGTTGGAAAAATTGTCGGCGGATGGACAGTTGTCGGCTTATAAACATAAAGGTTTCTGGCAATGTATGGATACATTGAAAGAAAAAATGTATTTAGAAGAATTATGGGACAGTGGCAATGCACCATGGAAAGTGTGGGATAAATAATGGATTTAATGTCATTTTATAAAGATAAAAGAGTTTTTATTACGGGTCATACAGGATTCAAAGGCTCTTGGATGTGTAAAGTTCTGGAAATGGCAGGAGCTAAAATTACCGGTTACTCTTTAAAAGCACCGACAGACCCTAGTTTATTTGAGATAGCCGAAATTGAAAAAGGTATGGAAAAGTCGGTTATTGCTGATATAAGAGATTTAGATACACTGAAAAAAGCTATGCTCGAAACCAAACCGGAAATAGTTATCCATATGGCAGCACAGCCTATTGTAAGAGAATCTTATAAAGATCCTGTATTTACGTATGAAACCAATGTTATGGGTACTGTAAATATCTTGGAAGCAGTAAGAAGTTGCTCAAGTGTAAAATCAGTAGTTAATGTTACTACAGATAAAGTTTATCGAAATAACGAATGGGAATGGGGCTATCGTGAAATAGATGCTCTGGATGGTTTCGACCCGTATTCCAATAGCAAATCTTGTTCAGAACTGGTAACAAGTTCATATAAAAAATCTTTTTTTAACGATATAGATATTGCAATTTCAACCTGCCGTGCCGGTAATGTTATCGGTGGTGGCGACTTTGCCAAAGACAGAATAATCCCCGACTGCGTTCGCGCAATGGAAAATAAAACAGAAATTATTGTACGTAATCCGTATTCTACACGTCCGTATCAGCACGTATTGGAGCCTGTTTGTACTTATTTAATGCTGGCACAGAAACAGTATGAAGATAAATCTTTTGCTGGTGAATATAATGTCGGCCCTGATGACCAGGATTGTGTCAATACGGGAACTTTGGTGAATTTATTCTGTAAATATTGGGGTAAAGAAGCAAAATGGAAAAACGTTTGTGAAGAAAATGCACCACACGAAGCTAATTTCTTAAAGTTGGATTGTTCTAAAATAAAATCCAAATTAAATTGGCATCCTAGATGGCATATTGATGATGCTATTGAGATGGTTGTCGAATGGAGTAAAGTTTATTTACACGGTAAAGATATCAATAGTGTCATGTTAAATCAAATAAAATACTTTATTAATAAATAAGAGGTTATTAAAATGAAAAAAGTTATATTAACAGGTGCTACTGGATTTGTGGGAAACGCTGTTTTACGGGAACTTATAAAAAATAATATATATGTAATAGCCATTTCGCGCAGTGGTAATCCGAAGAATATTCCTGATAGTGATTTAGTACGATATATCAGTTGTGATTTATCTGAAATGAACAGTCTTGTTAATAAAATATCAGATAAAGATATTGATACTTTTTATCATTTTGCATGGAATGGTTCAGCAGGTCCGGCTAGAGCTGATACTAATTTACAACTTAAAAATGCACAATGGACTATTGATAGTTTGAATGTAGCTAAAAAATTAGGCTGTAATCGATTTGTTGCAGCCGGAAGCATAATGGAGCATGAAACAATAGCTGCTGCTTATACGCAAGGTAATAAACCGGGCTTAGGATATATTTATGGCAGTGGAAAATTAGTTGCTCATACTATGGCAATGTCGGTGGCTGCTAGTATTGGTATCGATTTAATATGGGCAGAAATAACTAATGCTTACGGAATAGGCGAATTAAGCGCTAGAATGGTAAATACTACCTTGAGAAAGATAATACATGGTGAAAATCCGCAATTTACGGCAGGAACACAGAATTATGACTTTGTTTATATCGATGATGTAGCTCGCGCTTTTTATTTAATTGGAAAAAATGGCAAACCGTTCAATGATTATCTTATCGGCAGTTCTACAGCAAGACCGCTAAAAGAATTTTTATTGGAAATGAAAAATTCTGTTGCTCCAAATTTAGATTTTATTTTCGGTGATGTTCCGTTTACGGGAGTAGATTTACCTTTGGAAAAATATGATTGCAAAAAAACAGAAGAAGATACAGGATTTAAAGCAAGCATATCTTTTGCTGAAGGAACAAAACGTACAATAGAATGGTTAAAAGAGGTAGAAAAAAATGATTAAAAAATTTGCTTTTGCTGAAACTGAAATTGAAGGATTAATAGAAGTAACACCATTTAATGCAGATGATGTTAGAGGCTGTTTTACGAAGGATTATTCCAAAGAAGTTTTTGAGCAGAATAATATTAAATATAATTTAGCTGAAATTTTTTATACTACTTCACATAAAGGCGTTATTAGAGCGTTACATTTTCAGCGCGTGAAACAACAACCTAAGTTGGTAAGATGTATTTATGGTCATGTATTTGATGTAGTTGTTGATTTACGGAAAGACAGTAAGACATTCAAAAAGTGGCTCAGTTTTGATTTGACAGGAGATAATAAAAAAGAAATTCTAATACCGGCAGGATGCGCACATGGCTATTTAGTACTGGAACATTCTATTGTTTCATATAAATGTGCGGAAAAATTTTACGGTGAATATGATGACGGTATTTTATGGAATGACCCAGATATTAATGTAAACTGGCCTTTAGAATTAGTAGGCGGAGAAGAAAATATAATCTTAGCAGATAAAGATAAAAATTTACAGTCATTTGCTGAGTTCATGAGTAAATACGGAGGCTTTTAATGGAAGCTTTAGTTATTGGCTGCGGTTTAACAGGCAGTGTTATTGCAAGATTTTTGGCAGAAAAACTGAATAAAAAAGTAGTTATTTGGGACAGAAGAAATCATGTCGGCGGTAATATGTATGATTACTATGATGAGCAGGGTATATTAGTACATAAATACGGTCCGCACACTTTTCATACAAAGAAAAAATATTTATATGATTACATGTGCCGGTTTGCAGAATGGAAAGAATATAAACTGACATGTATGGCTCAAATTAATGGAAAATTTACGCCTACACCGTTTAATTTTCAAACGATAGATGATTTTTACGATAAAAAAGAAGCTGCTGATTTAAAAAAGCGTATAAGAAATGAATTTGGAAACAAAGCAACTGCTACTGTTGTGGAAGTTTTAAATTGTAATGATGAAAAAATAAAAAAATACGCTCAGTTTTTGTTTGACAATGATTACAGTTTATACACAGCTAAACAATGGGGTATTTCGGCTAATGAAGTAGACCCGAGCATATTGAAACGTGTTCCATTACGTTTTTCGTATGATATCGGTTATTTTGATGATGAATATCAGGTTATGCCTGCAACAACATTTACCGATTTTTTCAAGTCATTATTAAATCATAAAAACATAGAAATAAAATTAAGTATCGAAGCATTAGAACATTTAAATGTTGATTTACAAAACAATAAAGTATTTATTGATGGAGAATATAAAGATATTCCTATTATATATACCGGTGCATTGGATGAACTGTTTGATAATTGTTACGGTAAATTGCCGTATCGGTCATTACGTTTTGAATGGAAATACGAAGATATTGATAGTAAACAGGATGCTCCTGTTGTAGCTTATCCGCAGGCTGAAGGATTTACAAGAATTACAGAGTATAAAAAACTGCCTGTTCAAGATGTAAAAGGAACAACATATGCAGTAGAATACCCATTGTCATATAATGAAAATGTAAAAATGGAACCATATTACCCTGTATTAACAGAAAAAAGTCAAAGAATTTACAGTAAGTATTTAGAAAAAGCTTCTAATATAAAAAATTTATTTTTAGCAGGAAGATTAGCTGATTTTAAATATTATAATATGGATCAAGCATTAGAAAGAGCTTTAAATATATGTAAAGAGTTAAATTAAAACCCTAAAAATTTTCACATTGACGATGTATCGTCTGGATTTTACTTTAGTTTATAGTATAATAATATACAGATTTTAGGAATGAAGGTGTTCAGCGTGGATTTGGGAAGAGCCACAGCGCTTAGGATTTGCGAACTTTGCCGTAAGCAGGATATAACATTTTATGTTTTGGCGATAAGAGCAGGTATCCCGCCTTCGACCTTGAACAGTATTCTGGAACACAAAAGTAAAAATCCCGGAACGAAATCCATCAAAAGAATATGTATAGATTTTGATATAACTTTAAGCGAATTTTATCACTCGGAGCTATTCGACTAAAAGCGATGTTCATTAGTGCAGAAATAGTAAAGACAGTCTATTATGTGATTTTGAATAATAGGCTGTCTTTTTGTTTTGCCTGAAAACAGGTTTGAAAAAATTTTTTATATTTTTTTATACATAGGGTTGAAATTCGTACCGGAACTTGCAAGTAAATAAGTGTGAGGGAGTGATAAAGATGAAAAAACGGCGGTGAATGAACGCAAACGTAATTTTTATTAATGAAAAAGGAGCGATTTTTGATGGCAGATACACGTAAATTAACGATGGTTTTTAATCTGGATAACGGTGATGAGTTTAAATACAACTTGACCGACCCGAAAGATGCGCTGACAAAGACGGAAGTTGACGAGGCTATGCAGGCGATGATTGATAATAATGCGGTTTTGAAAGACGGACACGGTGCGGCTTCGATTAAGGAAGCGTATATCACGACGACTACGCAGACTGTTTTGGATTGACACTCCCCATGTCTAAAGACAGGGGATTCTTAAGAAGCTCAACCAAAATATCAGTTGATTTTTATTCTTAAAGGGCTTGCCAACAGCCCTCTACACAGTTCTTCGTACTTGAAGTTCTGCTTACTTTTTCTGAGTATATTGCACGCTCCGTTTATATCAGCATTTACAAGTGTGCCGTTTTTAGTGCGGTACAATCCGCGGTGTATCCTTTTCCCGCTGAATTGATAGTCTACTTTCTTGTTTTTATCAAAAACGGGAATTTCATCAAAATCCAAAAAACTGGCTTTTGAAGTATATGATTCTTCCTGCTCAATATAGGTCATATCGTATCTTTCGCAAAGATTTTTTATGGCACTGAAAAGTTTGTTGAAGCTTATCTGCGTAAACTGCTGATTGTTCTTTGTACCGAGATTTATATTGCGTTTAAAATCTTTGTTATACCCGCATACTACCGTGCCTATATCGTTGGCAATACAATGATTTATGATATAGCGTGCCGTTTTCTTCATATAGTCATCAATGCGGTTGTTGCGCTTTCTCGTCAGGTTGTAAATCTGCTCCGTCATATGAAAACCTTGTCTAGTAGCAATGCTTTGCAGTTTTGCTTTGCGTTTATTCCAATAGCGGTTGATTGATTTTATTTTACGTCCGTCCATGATGAACGAAGTCCCGGTAGTGGTTATGCAGGAAGCAAGATTATCAACGCCAATGTCAATAGAAATGCTGTTTTCTTTATTAAGATTTTTTGGCTCAGGTTCAACCTTGTAGCTGTATTGAATTTTAAAATGTTTTCCCTTATACAAAGGAATAATGCGTATTTCTCTAAATTCCTTATCCTTTAAACGGTCAGGTACAGCAATTCTTATTTGAGGTTTATTATGTTGCTTTGAAAAAGCTCTGCTCATGGGAATAGTTAAAATACCGTTATGAATGGTAATGGCATTAGTGGAAAGTATGAGATTGAACATATCACCTTTTTTACGATATTTAGGCAAACGGACTTTTTCATTGTATTTGCCTTCTCGTTTCAGCTTCAAAAGTGCAAAAAAGGATTTGAAACTGCGTTCAACAACTTTCAGCGTTTGCTGTGCTACGCCCGCTTGTATGAGTTTGTAGTTTTCATTCAGCTTGCAAATATGGTAATATTTTTCATACGGGATATATTCGTTAGTCTTGAAAAAATACTGACGAATTTCATATACAGCGCAGTTGTACAGATTGTTGGAGTAGCGGCATATTTCGCGGAGCATTTTATATTCAGATTTAGTCAGATGACGTAGAAAGTTGGATTGAGTTAAAAACATTTGGTTTGGTTTCATCTTGTGTTCACCTCCTTCTATATTACTAATATACTATATTTTGGAGTTTAAACACAGTGCCAAACATAAATTTTTAAGGTATCGAACCTTAAAAATTTATCGGGCTTATATCCCCATAGCTAAAGCTAGGGGTCTTACGTCCGAACCCGATAATTTAGTTTAGGAGGAATTTTATTATGGCAGTTAAGAAAAATGTACAGTGCAGTATTGTTCTCAAAGTGCAGACAGGTACTACAACGACAGGCAAAGCAAGTTATACAAGCCGCACCTTCGGCGATATAAATCCGGAAATTTCCGATGATAATGTGCTCACTATCGGTCAGAAACTGGCCGGGCTGCAAAAATACGATTTGGGCAGCGTGAACCGCGAAGATACGGCGGAAATTGCTCAGGCGTAGTGTATTAAGGGGGATGTGTGAGCATCCCCTTTCTATATAATTTAATAAGAAAGAAGTCTTTCTACATGGAAAATGAATTAATAATCAGGGCGCAGGCTCATGATGAAGGGGCTGTTATATTATTGATGGAAAAATATAAGGGCTTAATACATAAGGCGGCAAGTCAAAATCATCTGCGAAGTATTAAAGACGAAGCGTATAGTGAAGCGTGTCTGGGATTTTATGAAGCGGTGATGAGCTACGATGAGCGTCTGGGCGTGCCGTTTGCCGGGTTTTCCAAATCAAAGGTTTATGCGAAAGTACATAGTCTGTTCAGAAAATATCTGCGTGTCTGGCAAAATGAAGTTTCCGCCTGTAATAAAGAGGATAATACGGAGACGGAATATCTGAATTTATTCGAAGATGATATCAATATAGAAGAAAACATTATGTGTAAAATAGATTTGCGCAAAATAGTGGCGAAGCTGTCGTTTAAACAGCGCATAATATTCAACGAAATCGTACTGCACGGAAAAAGCAGGACGCAGACAGCGGAAAAGCTCGGCATATCGGTGCAGGCGGTGAACAAGACGTATAATAAGGCGCTGGCGGCAATAACAAAATATTTGCAAAAGGGGCGAGAGTGATGGATTATTTATTGCAAAGTATAGCAAACTATGGTTTTCCGATGGTGGTAGCGGTATTTCTGCTGGTGCGTATGGATAAGCGTCTGGCTGATTTGGATAACGGCATACGTGATTTAACGGAAGCAATCAGGCAGAAGCATTATTAAAAATTTGGCATATTTTGTTTAAAAGCATATAATAATGATTGCACTATATTTTGCGAAAGGATGTTATTCATGCCATTTAAAGAACCTTTATGGACAAAAGACTATATACTCAATATTGTAAACAATTTTCTCTTGTTCATCATCTTTTATATGCTTATGGTTTACACAACCTCATTTGCCATTTCATCGTTCAATGCTTCCGTCAGTGAAGCGGGGCTTGCTTCTGGAACATTCATACTCGGCGCACTCGTTTCCCGTCTGTTCTCCGGCCGCTATCTCGATTTTGTCGGACGCAGGAAAATGTTGCTGTTTTCCGCCTGTCTGTATCTATTGAGCACCGTAAGCTATCATTTTATCATGAACATGATGTTTCTGCTCGTTTTGCGCTTTGTGCAGGGCGCTGCTTACGGCATGATGTCGACTGTAATCGCTACGGAAATAACTTCTATCATACCGAAAAGCAGACGCGGCGAGGGTATCGGCTATTTCACCCTGAGTATCACGCTCGGCTCGGCTATCGGACCGTTTCTCGGCATCACCCTGCCGAAAATAAATCCCGTCTATCCGCTGTATTTCTGCGATATAATCGCTGTAACAATTGTTATCGTATCGCTTGCCACTAAAGTTCATGCCATCGTGCCCGGTTTTCGCCAGCGCGTGGAAGTCAAATCGCTGCGCCTGCGCACTTTTATTGAAACAACGGCTCTGCCGATTTCCTTCATTGGTTTTCTGGGCGCAATAGGCTTTGCTTCCATCATGAGTTTTATTGGTACATACAGCGAAGTTATCGACTTGGCTTTTGCCGGCAGTATATTTTTTATCGTTTATTCTCTGGCGTGCCTTGTCTTTCGCCCGCTGTTCGGTATTTTGCTGGACAGATACGGCACCCATGTCGTCATGTTTCCCGTACTGTTTGCCATGATAACCGGCTTCATGGCTATTGCGCTGGCCGACTCTTCTTTCACTTTGCTACTCGGCGCCGTTCTCGTCGGCACAGGCTACGGCTCCATTCCGTCAGCTGGTCAGGCTATCGCCGTCCAAAAAGTCAAACCGAACCGCTTCAGTTTGGCAACATCCACGCTGTACATGTCGCTCGATGCCGGCAGCGGCGTCGGTCCGTATCTGCTCGGCATGATTGTTCCTGTCTACGGCTTCCGCTCCGTTTACGTCTGCGCATCTTTGCTCGCTGTCGTTGCGCTTATATTTTACTGCGGCAATATATTTTTCTCCCGCAAGAAAAATGCCTGAAAATCCATATAAAAAAGCAGTTGCTTAAGATTAATTTTAAGCAGCTGCTTTTTATTTTATGCTATAATAAAAAAGGCAAGTATTTATATCGTTCGCTGACTACCTGTCATTTATATGATGGGAGGTGATAGCATGAGTTTGGATGAATTATTCATTATGATACTTGATATTGCTATAAACAATAGCTTATCCGTTATCATTGCATTCACAGCACTGCTCATTGTTGTTACTTTAACGCTCAAAGATTAGCCGTCTATAGCGTTTTAGTCAGCCGTTTGAACATTGAACCTTATTCACATTGTCAATAAATGATGAGGTTTCAGCACATGTGGCAAATGTAAAAGAATTATATAAATACTTGCTTTTCATTTATTCTATTATAGATTTATTATAACTCACTGATAGTTATATTTCAAATATCTATTATATTATTTTTTTATTCTACGAAAGTGCCGGTGCGGCACAATATATATCAAACTACCCATCATTCATTTTTCTTTTGAAAGGTCAAAAGAAAAACGAACCAAAAAGAAAAAATCTTTTAACGTTTCGCTATCGCTGCACTAGGCGAGCCTTCGCAACTCTTCTATGAATATATTCAGTACAACGGCTCGAAACGTAATTTGGCTCGTGCCTTCTGTTTCCAGCAGGAACTCAATTTGAGCTGTTGACACTATAATTCGCTACTCATGCTGAAACTTTCATCCATGTTAGAGATTTTCACGGTAGCTTTAGCTATTAAAAATAAAATTTATTAGATGTGTCTTTAGTTCAAATGTTTGAGCATAAGTGAGTTTTTGAACGTTACAGCTAATAAATTTTATTTTTAAAGTGAAAATCTCTTATGGGCTACGAAACAAGGCATTTTCTTTTTCGGCAACTTTTCTTTGTGCCAGCAAAGAAAAATTGCCTGGCATAATATAGAAATAAATTATTAAATATTTATCTTTAACATATATTATGCCAAACGGTAATTTCTTTATTCTAAAGAAATTTATAACGTAGTATTTTCACCGACCAGACCGATAAAACCGCCGTCTTTATCCACGCCGCTTTCGCTGTGGCCGATAAGCCATTTGTTTGCGGCAAAAAGTAGCTGATTTTCGCCGCTGTTGTCCGCCGGTTTTACTTTGAGCGGTAAATTCGTACCTTTCGGCAGGACTACGCCACAGCGAAATTCCGCACCGTTTTCACGGCAAGGCGCATAATGCAGTGTCGTTGCGTACAGTTCCACCGCCGTTCCCTGCGGCACGAAGAACAGTTCCACATTTTTCGTTTCATATGTGTTGTTACCATAGTCAATATCCTGCTGACGGCCGAGCATTAAGACTAAATCCGTTGCCGCGATGTCAATTTCCGAACTGCGGTGATATTCAACGGCATTCAATTTTTCATTATAACCGCTGCAAAAACCGAATTCCACTTCCATGCCGCCGAACACTTCATCTTGCATCTGCTGATAGAGCGGCAATTTTTCCAAGTCCGCATCGGACGGTTCATATACCACCCCTTCTTTTATCGGGTCTTTCGCGAGCATTGTCTGCACGAACTGCGCCGTATCGAGATTTAAAACTCTGCCGTACTGCTTAAATTCCTTGTCCATTACACTTTTCATAATTTCCACCTCATAAATTTTCCAAAATTTTTATCTCATTTTTCATGATATGCTTCGTTTTATCCGGTTCAATGCCGTTCACCAGATATTCAAACACCACCTGCATGGCGCGCTGTCCCTGCCGGTATGGATGCTGATAGATAACTGCCTTTATTACGTGCTGTTTCATCATTTCCACCGTCGTCGGTACCGTGTCGAACGCCAAAATGGTCAAATCTTTCTGTCTGCCCAGCGACAATACGGCACGGCACGCTCCGTACACACCCGCTGCCACGATGAACAATACATTTATTTGCGGATACGTTTCCAGCATTTTCTTTGTTACATCGTAAGAGCAGATATCATCATCGTTATTTTCCTTGATATCCACGATTTTAAAATTCTTGTTGTCGCGTATTTTGTATTCAAAACCTGCAAGACGCTGTTTATGTCCGAGGATTTTCGACGACCCCATGATGATGCCGATATCCGATTTTGGCGGTGCAATCATCTTCAGCAGCGCGCCTGCCGTTTCGCCGCCGTTTACATAATCACTGCCCACATAGCAGTGGCGTTTCGTCTTGTCTATATCATTGTTTATCGTTACGACGAAAATCCCGCTGTCGACGAATTTATCAATTTCCCGTGCAATTACTGCGTCATTGACCGGATTGATGATAAGCGCATTTACCTTGTCTTTCAGTTCCTTCATTATTTTATACTGTGAGGAAGCATCGTAACCGCGCATATTGCGCCAAATAACCTCCAGCCCGTAAATCTCATATTTTTCCGCCGCTAGCTTAATTCCGCGGATTACTTCATCAAAAAACGGATTGCCTTCCGACGAAAGCAGCACGCCTACGACCGGATGTTTTTTGCGTGCCGACAGCGCCTTGCCCGCCGGATTTGGTTTATAGCCAAGTTGTTTTGCCATATTTAAAACGAGCTCCTTCGTTTCCGGCTTGACATTGCCGCGACCGTTAATTACCCTGTCAACCGTTCCGCGCGACACACCGCACAAATCGGCGATTTTCTTTATCGTTACCATCAATCTTCCCCCATAATGCTATATTTTCGTTCCTGTATTATAACAATATTATTACCATAACATATCAGTTCAAAAAATTAAATGATTTTTCCTGAAAATATTCATTTTTTATCTAGCACTATGGACATGGTTATTATTTAATTCGACTGATGTATTACTATACACCAGCTGAAGTTTTATTTCTCTAATTCAATTCTTTATACATAAAATAATCAAAGTCAGCTGGTTTATTTGTTCCGCTTATATCTACGCAGTTTATACCTACAAATGCTCCTGTAAAGAAACCGCCGCCGCGGATATAATCATCAGATAATTTATAGCTGTCAAATACGGCAGGAATTTTAACAAAATTTTTACCGTCAAAGGAATACAGATAATAATATTTATCGTATCTTACTTCCACTTTGAAATGAACCGTCTTCACATCTTCCGGAATAACGATTTCATTTCCGGCAAGCGGCATAGTGAATACACCGTTATCAGCGCAGACAATATCAATAATTTTGCCAACATTTTCTTTCCATGTAATATGCACATTTGTCCAATTTTCCGTATTATAATAGCATACCATACCTGCCATCTGTTGGAATGTTTCTGGTTCAAATTCCACACTTGTTGCCGCATCGAAATTAAATGCCTGCCATCTTCTTGCTACTAATGCCTGTGTAAACACTGATGTCAGTGATTCCTTTCCGTATAAACGCAAAAATCCTTTTCTTGCTTTTAATGTGGCGATATTTTCTGTAAGAGGAATACGTAAGGACTGAAAATTAATATTCAGCGTATCTCCATCAAAATCATCTTTAATTGGACAAGTAGGTTCCCATTTCTGTTCCGGTAAATCAGGTGCCTGAACTTCCGTAAGACCCGCTCTGCCGCCGACAACAACAGGCCATCCGTTCTTCCATTCAACTTTCTGAATAGCCGTTTCACGTCCGAGCGGACAGTATGCATGCTGTTCACGTTCTCTAATCGGCTGATTAGAAAAATCAAGAGGACGACCCGTTAAATGCGCCAGATACCATTCACCATTTTGAGTTTCCACCAGAGAAGCATGACCGCATTTTTGTAATTTGTTTTTCGGTTCCAACCATGCAGATAACAGCGGATAATTAGGGTCAGTTTCATATTCACCGTCAATAGTCTTACACCGTGCCACTGTTTCTGCATGCTGATATGTCGTACCGCCTTCTGCCACAAATAGATAATACATACCGTCTATATGATATAAATGCGGACCTTCTGTATATTTAATATCAGTACCTTTATAAATAATTTTCGGTTTACCGATTAATTTTTTCTGTTCCGGAGAATATTCCTGCAAGCAAATACCGTAAAAATTATGATTATACACTCTGTGGTCCCAATACATATTTACAAGATATTTTCTGCCGTCGCTATCGTGAAACAGTGATGCATCGAAACCGGAGCCATTAAGCTCAACAGGGTCGCTCCACACGCCATCAACCGTATCACATGTAGTAAGATAATTTTTACAATCTTTCCACATACCGTCTACAACTTTTACATCCGTATAAATGAGCCAAAATTTACCATCAGCATACGATAAATCCGGTGCCCAAATACCGCCTGAATTCGGATTGCCCTTCATATCCAAATATTTTACTGCATTTAATGGATGCGCTACTAAATGCCAGTTTACCAAATCCTTAGAATGATGAATTTGTACTCCCGGAAACCATTCAAACGTTGAAGTAGCAATATAATAATCATCACCCGCACGACAAATGCTAGGGTCAGGATTAAAACCTCTCAGTACAGGATTTTTTATCATCATAATTATTTACGCCTCACTTTTAAATCAATTTTCTTTAGCACGACGGATAGCCAAATCGCGTATAACCTGCGGATAAACTTTATCAATATTAGCCGTCAGCATAAGCAGAATTCCCAAAATACAGATTGCAATCGGAATGTATACGTAAATCGCCATTATTGCCGTTATAGCACTGGCACTCTGTACTGCAACGGAGCCGTCATAACTGCCCATAGCCAAAACGATACCGACAATGGCACCGCCGACACCGCCGCCGACTTTCATACCGAAGCTGGTTACACTGTAAGTTACGCCTTCAATACGTTTATTCGTTTTCCATTCACCGTAATCAACAACATCTGCTACAAGAGCAAACAAACCTGCATTATGCGGTGCTCTACCGATACCTGCAATAACATTACCCAAAAGAGCACAGTAATAATTATCCGGGAACAATGCTATAATACCGAAGCCGATAATCATAACAACATAACCGCCAATCATACAATTCCATTTACCGAATTTATTAGCAATAACCTGAAAAAACAGACAGGACAACATAAGTGGAATATTACAGAATAAAGTAATTACACCGAACATATTTTCATCATGAAAAATATATTTTACATAATACATACCGCTGCTGCTATTTACAGCAAACATAATGTAATCCATTACGAAGATTATCGTTAAATAAATGAAATACTTATTTTTTACCAAATAAGATAACGATTTAAAAAAACCTATATTTTCTTCTTTCGTTGCTACCGGTTGAACACGTTCTTTACAGAAAAAGAATGTTATAAGCAGACAGCACATAGCGATTATACCGTAAATACTGGTAATACCGAACCAGCCTAAAGCTTTAGCAGCCGGAGGAGTTATAAAAGCAAGTGCAATTACCAATAAATTTACCATGAAAAAACGAACTGAACTTAAAGACGTACGTTCCTTCTGACTATCAGTAATAAAAGATAATAAAGCGTTATATGGTAAATTAGCTGCCGTATACACTACAACAGTTAAAAAGAAATACGTACAGAAAGCATAAATGATTTTTCCCGTTTCACCGATATCCGGTACACTGAAAGTTAAAACCAAAGCGATTGCCATAAACGGAGCCATCCATAAAAGCCAAGGACGGGCTTTACCCCATCTTGTTTTTGTTTTATCGATAATAGCCCCCATTACCAAATCACTGATACCGTCAAAAATTCTTGATGCCAGCATAATCCCGCCGACTGCTGCCGCACTAATCATTACACTGTCCGTATAATAAATTGTCATGAACAATGCTAAAACGTTCCATACAAAGTTACAGCCGCAATCGCCTGCACCGAAGGCCAGTTTTTCACCTACGGAAATTTTATTTCCCTTTTCCATTTTAATTCTCCTTTCACATCTAATGAAAATATGTATCCAGAAAAAACCTATGGCAAGTGTTATACTGATAAGAGTACCAAGCTTATAGTAGCAGTATAATGCTTTAATAAATTAATCAGTATAATCTGCTATAGGCTTTTTCTTTATTTATAACCTTTTAATTAGCAACCGATATCTTTAAGTTTTTTGCCTTCCATGAGGTTCTGTTCAATTTTTTCCAGCGTAACACCTTTTGTTTCCGGAACATAGCGGATTGTCAGATATACGAACAAAGCGTTTAAGAGTGCATATAACCAGAAAGTCATTGTAGAACCGAGTGTATCAAGCAAAGTTAAGAATGTAGCACCGATTAAAGTGCAGGATAACCAGTTCGTCATCGTAGAGCATGCGATACCGAAATCACGGCTTTTAAGAGGCTGAATTTCCGAGCATAAAATCCATACGACAGGACCTGCGCCGAAACCGAAACCGATAATAGCCAAAAGCACCATACCTGCGGATAAATACGGTATCCAGCTTGCAGTAGAACCGCTTTCCAGACCGAAGAAGCAAACACCGAGAACGAATAAGGACACAGCCATTATAGCAAAACATCTTTTAAGCGCCGGTTTACGACCGGATTTATCAACCGTACCTACAGCAATAAATGTAGCAAGTACGAATACAAGACCGTTTACAACCGTACCAATCATTTGTTCTTCCGTTGAGGAGAAACCGGCGATGCTTAAAATTTTCGGCGAATAATACATAATGATATTAAAACCGGTGAGCTGCTGCATGAACTGTAAAAGAACACCTAAGAATACGGCACGGCGCACATTTTTATTAGCTTTGAATAATTCCCAGCCAGCCTGTTTTACTTTCAGATTTTCTTTAATATCATGCAGTTCTTCCTTAGCTATTTCCACATTAGCGTGCATAGTGCTCAAAACATCGGCACTGTCCTGAAAACGACCTTTGGAAGCGAGCCAACGCGGACTTTCCGGTAATGCCAGTACGCACAAAATAAGGAGAACAGCCGGAATGGCAATTACCATAAGCATTGCACGCCAATCACCTGTATAGCTGAAATACGTATCAGATAAGAATGCAACCAAAATACCGACTGTAACCATCAGTTGATAGCCGGAAATAATACTGCCGCGCGCATTTTTATCGGACATTTCCGCCAGATAAAGCGGTGCTGTATATGAAGCGATACCTACGGACAAACCTAAAATCAGACGGGCACCGATGAGCATTTCCACGCTTGTCGCATTACCGGAGCCAAGGCAGCCGACAATAAACAGTGCCGCACCAATCATCAGAGATTTTTTACGACCGATACCGGAGGATAATCGCGAAGCCACGATTGCACCGACAGCTGCACCGACCATCATGGAGCTTACAACCCATTCCTGAAGTCTGCTTGTCAGTTCCCATTCTTTGGCAATGAACGGCAAGGCACCGGAAATAACGCCCTGGTCAAGACCGAACAGCAGACCAGCCATACCGGCTACAACGAATACGAAAATCCGCACGAATTTTACTTTCCCCGCTGAAGTCGTTTGAAAAGTCTCTTTAATATTTTCCATTTTAACTCTCCTCTTTCGCTTAAATCACAACTGCGCTAAATCTTCATAGCAGTCTTTCAGCTGTGCATATACTTTTTTATACAGAGCATGGCCTTTTTCGTAATAATCATGTTCTTCCTGTATCGGAGCGCATGTCGTGCCTGTCTTGATGAATTCATCACATGCCGAAACAACGTCTTTGAACATGCCTGCCCCGACACCTGCCAGAATTGCCACGCCGAGCGCCGGTCCTTCTTCGGAAGTCAGCGTCTTGACTTCGCAGTTGAACATGTCGGCAAGCATCTGACGCCATACAGGGCTTTTTCCGCCGCCGCCGCACGCCATCATTTCAGCTACATTTACGCCCATGCCTTTTAAGATGTCGTAGCAGTCGCTCAAGGAATAAGCCACGCCTTCCATAACGGCGCGCATCATGTTTTCTTTCGTATGAATAGCCGACAGTCCGAAGAATACGCCTCTGGCATTCGGATTTAAATGCGGTGTGCGTTCGCCCATCAAATACGGCAGATATATCAGGCGGTCACTGCCGCACGGAATTTTCGCCACGGCTTCATTCATAAGTACATACGGGTCTTTACCGAGTTTTTCCGCCTGCACTTTATAATTGTCGGCGATATTATCGCGGAACCATTTGAGTGAAAGCCCTGCCGCCAACGTAACGCCCATTACGTGCCAGCAGCCAGGTACAGCGCAGCAGAATGTATGTACTCTGCCTTCTGGGTCGATACTGAGTTTGTTCGTATGCGCGAAAACAACGCCGCTCGTGCCGATTGTCGTAAACGCTCTGCCGTCTTTGACAATGCCCGTGCCGATTGCCGCAGCCGCATTGTCGCCTGCGCCGCCGACAACGACAGTATCTGTCGTCAAACCGGATTTTGCGGCAAACTGTGCGCTTATATGACTGGTAACTTCCGGTGATTCATATACTTTTGCCAGCAGATTTTTATCTATATCGAGTTTTTCTAAAATTTCATCCGACCAGCAGCGGTTCGGAATATCGAGCAGCTGCATACCGCTTGCATCGGAAACTTCCGTCGCGTATTCGCCCGTCATGCAGAAACGCACATAATCCTTCGGCAGTAAAATATGCGCGCATTTGGCGTAATTTTCCGGTTCGTTGTTGCGCACCCAGAGAATTTTGGACGCAGTGAAACCGGTGAGCGCCGGATTTGCCGTGATTTCAATCAGGCGTTTTTCGCCGACTTTTGCCGTGATTTCTTCGCATTCCTTCGCTGTGCGCTGGTCGCACCAGATAATCGAAGGACGGATTACTTTATTGTCCTTGTCGAGCATGACAAGCCCGTGCATCTGACCGGAAAGTCCCACGCCCTTGATGTCTTTCGGGTCGACTTTCGCTTTGGCAATCACCTGCTGAATTGTATGCAGCGAAGCATTATACCAGTCCTCCGGATTTTGTTCTGCCCAGCCGTTTTGCGGCTGGTACAGCGGATATTCTTCGCTGGCGGAAGCCACCGGCTGCATGGTTTCATCGAATAAAACCGTTTTCGTCGCCGAAGTTCCGATATCCAGTCCCAATAAATATTTCATCTATAAAACCGCCTTTCCTAAATTGCACTCTCGCTTTAATGTCTAATTTTGTGCTCAAGCACATCTGTTGTTTTTAATATATCACCTTTAAATTTATCCGTCAATACTTATTTTTGATATTTTTCAGTTTTTTGCAAATTGAAACTGTTCTCTTCCATATAATAAGCAAAAAATCTTTTATTTCCGGCGTTTATAACCATTGGAAATATTTTAATCCGTTCATCGCTCTGCTGATTTTCCCGTATAAACGGTACAAAAAATCCAGCTGAGAATATTATTATAAATTTTAAGAAAAATTTTTATTGACAAAAGCATTAGCTGGTGCTATTCTTTAATTGTGCTTAGGCACAAAGATAAAAAGCAAACAATTAATCATGTATATAAAAAAGGAGAGTTCATCATGTTCACTAATATTCCTGAAGTAAAATGCGGTATTATTTCCGTAAGCCGCGACTGCTTTATCATTTCCCTTTCCGAAAACCGCCGCAAGGCTATCGTTGACGCATACAGCGCCAAATACGGCTCCATCTATGAAGCAAAAACAACGGTGGAAAACGAAACGGATATGCTCAAAGCTGTAGAAGAAGTTAAAAACGCCGGCTGCAACGCACTCGTTGTATTCCTCGGCAACTTCGGTCCGGAAACGCCGGAAACATTAATTGCGCAGAAATTTGACGGCCCTGTAATGTATGTGGCTGCCGCTGAAGAAACGGGCAAAGACTTAATCAACGGCCGCGGCGATGCTTACTGCGGCATGCTCAACTGCTCTTACAATCTCGGTCTCAGAAAAATCAAAGCATTCATCCCTGAATATCCGGTAGGCACAGCTGACGAAATCGCTGATATGATTAATGAATTCCAGCCGGTTGCCCGCGCTTTAATCGGTCTTGCCGGTCTTAAAATCATCACTTTCGGTCCGCGTCCGCAGGACTTCTTCGCTTGCAACGCTCCTATTAAACCGCTTTACGATATCGGTGTAGAAGTAGAAGAAAACTCCGAACTCGACCTGCTCGTTTCCTATAAAGAACATGCTGACGACCCGCGCATTGACGACGTTGTAAAAGACATGGCGGCAGAAATGGGCGCAGCAAATCCGTATCCTGATTTATTAAGACGCATGGCGCAGTACGAACTGACACTGCTCGACTGGGCGGAAAAACACAAAGGCGCACGCAAATACGTAGCATTTGCCAATAAATGCTGGCCGGCATTCCCGTCCCAGTTCGGTTTTGAACCGTGCTATGTAAACAGCCGTCTTGTATCCCGCGGCATTCCTGTTGCCTGCGAAGTTGATATCTACGGCGCACTGAGCGAATATATCGGCACTTGCGTAAGCGGCGACGCTGTTACTCTGCTCGACATCAACAACTCCGTACCGAAAGATTTGTTTGAAGAAGACATTGCTCCGAAATACAGCCAGTATACGCTTAAAGATACATTCATGGGCTTCCACTGCGGCAATACGCCGATGTGCAAACTCGCCAAAGGCGCAATCAAATATCAGCTCATTCAGAACCGTCTGCTGGAAAACGGCGGCACGCCTGATATCACCCGCGGCACACTCGAAGGCGATATTGCTCCGGGTCAAATCACATTCTACCGTTTGCAGAGCAATGCAGCCGGTCAGCTCCGCTCCTACATCGCACAGGGTGAAGTTCTGCCGGTAGCAACCCGTTCCTTCGGCGGCATCGGTATTTTCGCCATTCCGGAAATGGGCCGTTTCTATCGCCACGTACTCATTGAAAAGCAGTATCCGCATCACGGCGCAGTAGTATTCGGTCATTACGGCAAAGCTTTATTCGATATCTTCAAATTCCTCGGCGTGGAAGATGTTGCTTTCAATCAGCCGAAAACAATGATGTATCCGACGGAAAACCCTTTCGCTTAATTTGATATAAACAAAGAGTGCCCTGCGGGGCACTCTCGCTTTTAAAATCAATAAGGGGGATTATTATGATTATCACCATTGGCCGTCAATACGGCGCAGGCGGACGCGAAGTGGCTGAAAAACTGGCAAAAGAGCTGCAAATTCCGCTTTATGACAGAAAACTCGTCGCTTTTATTTCCGCTCATCTGGAAAAAGGCGTAAGTCTGGATGAACTCGATTTAACATATGAAAATCTGTACGGCAGTGTATCTCCGTATGAAACGATGTTCGGCGATTTGAACGTTGAAGACGACAATTATCTGTTCACACCGCAGTCCAAAGCGATTAAAGCATTGGCTCAGAAAGGCTCCGGTATTTTCATCGGCCGCTGTACCAATTTCATTCTGAGAGATTTTGACAACGCTTACCATTTCTTCATAGCGGCAGACGACGCATACCGCCAGCTGCGTGGCGATAAGGTTTATCACAAATCGCTGAAAGAACTGAAAAAAGAAGATGCTAAACGCGCTTCTTATTACAATTACTATACAGGTCAGAACTGGGGCGACCCGGTCGATTATGATATGATTATCAACACCGGTAAATGCGGCATAGATAAGGCTGTAAAGATTATTTGCGACTATATAAAATAAATTAATCAACAACTTCTTTCTTAAATACAACATTATCTTATCAAACAGAAAAAGGATGTAGCATTTTATTTTGCTACATCCTTTTTCTGTTTATCAATTTTTTGGGAGGTTACGAAATTAAGTTTAAAGAAAGTGCCGGTTCAGCGCAATATAAGATAAAAAGTATTATTTCCTAATTTATTCTTATATTGCGCCGGGCAATTTTTCTTTGAGGGCAAAGAAAAATTGCCGAAAAATCACCTTACGGCATAAGATATCTCTAAGTGCTAAAGCACCAAGAGCTATCTTAAAACCCTTTGGTTCGTGCCCTGCTAAGAGATTTTCTTTTTAATAGCTAAAGCTACCGTGAAAATCTCTGATATGGATTAAAGTTTTAGCATGACTGGCAGATTACAGTGTAAATAGCTCAATTTAAGTTCTTGCTGGAATTAGAAGGCACGAACCAAATTCCAAACGTTTCGAGCTATTTTACCGCCTGTATTTAAAGAAGCGCTACGAAGGCTTGCCCAGTGCAGCGATAGCGAAACATTAAAAGGAGTTTTTTATAGGCTCTTATTACTTTAGTAATTAGAGCCTGTTATACCTTTAGGTGATTTTTGGTTCGTTTTTCTTTTGACCTTTCAAAAGAAAAATGAACATACTAAAATTCAATGCCTTTTTGTGCTTTTATGCCTTGCTGGAACGGATGTTTTATTTCCGTCATCTCCGTTACCAAATCGGCGCAGTCGATTAATTCGTTTTTGGCGTTTCTGCCTGTCAGCACGAGATGGAGCGGAGCGGGTTTTTCGTTGATTAAATCTAATACACTTTCCAGCGGAATTAAACCGAAATCGACGGCGTAATTGATTTCATCGAGGATAATCATGTCCCATTTGCCGCTTTGCATGGCTTCTTTTGCTTCATTAAGAGTATTTTGCGCTGCTTCCTGATGTTTTTTCACGTCGGTATTGCCGCGGCGAGTGAAACCTTCGCCGCACTGTTTGACGATTATATCCGGCGAAAATTTCTCCAGCGCTTTCAGTTCGCCGTATTTCCAGCCGCCCTTGATAAATTGCAGTATGAGAATTTTTAATCCTTCGCCCCAGGCGCGCAGTGCAAGTCCGAGCGCCGCGGTCGTTTTTCCCTTGCCGTTTCCGGTATGGACGATGACAAGGCCGTGAACGTAATCAGTATTTTGCTTTTGCATAAAAAATCCTTTCCGTGAAAATTAAATTAGAGTTATTTGCTGTGCCAGTTTATTTTCCAAACTATTATACTACTGGCTATAAGCTCAATGTTTTGCCAGTATAGCAGGTCAAAGATAGATTTCAATATATTTGGCGATAATAATCGGTACAACTGAGCAGATAACGACAAAAAATATGGATACGCCGTACATCATTTTGATAGTCTGCATAATATGCACCGGTTTTAATTCCTGTGTATCATCGCCCATATAAGCGCGGAACGACTGCCTGCCGAAATAATAATTTATGCCGCCGAGACGGATATTGAGTGCTCCGGCCACGGTGGCTTCGGAATAACCGCCGTTGGGGCTGGGATGTTTTTTGGCATCGCGCAGCATCATTTTCAGTGCATTTTTATAATCAAAGCGCTGAAAAAACGCCGTAATTACCAGTAAAATACCGGTGATACGCGCCGGAATAAAATTCAGCACATCGTCCACGCGGGCAGCCGTTCTGCCGAAATACAGATATTTGTCGTTTTTGTAGCCGAGCATGGCGTCCATCGTGTTGGCGGCGCGGTACAGTACGGCCAGCGGCAGTCCGCCGATAAAAAAGAAGAACAGCGGTGATATTATGCCGTCCACTGTATTTTCTGCCACCGTTTCCACTGCTGCGCGGGTGATGTCTTTTTCGTTCATGCGGTTTACATCGCGGCTTACGATATAATTCACTTTTATGCGGGCAGCGTCTATATTATTTTGAATGAGTTCATCGTAAATTTCTCTGCCGGCCTTTTCCAGTGATTTCGGCGAAATCATAAAGCTCAAAATAACGGCCTGAATGATAACATTGAGCCATACAGGCACATGCAGCCAGTTCATGGCAGCGATTAAATAATGCGCTGCGGCATAGCAGATACCGAGCATTACGGCAACGAGAATAAAGCCGCAGACGAGTTTTGTCGGTTCGGAGCTGTCGTCTTTGCGCAGTAGTCTGTCCAGAAAATCAATTAATTTTCCCATCAAAGCAACAGGGTGATATTTGGTGTAGGGGTCGCCGATTATGCTGTCGATAGCGAAAGCCAAAAGGGCGATAAAAGCAGTTTCTACCATATTCATCAACTCACAATTCAGATTTTGTCTTTATTAATTATAAAAGTTGTATTGTTTAAAAGCAATAAAAGCTATAAAAAAACAGACGGCTATGGTATGATAAAAATATAAAGTTTTATACTTCTTTAAGTATCAACTAGTACAATAAATATAAATACTATTATTGAGGTGAAATAATGAGCGTAGAATTATTGCATTATACACGCGGAAAATACGTGGAAAATATTCACAGAGGCGACGCCGTTTGTGTCTCGGTGGACGGAAATATTATAGGCAGCGTCGGCAATGCGCATTTGCCGATGTTCTGGCGCAGCGCCGCCAAACCGTTCCAGCTGTTGCAGTTCGTAAAAATGGGCGGCGTGGAAAAATACAATCTGACGCAGGCGGAACTGGCAATCCTTGCTTCGTCGCACAGCGGTGAAAATATTCATGTGGAAACAGTTACGTCCATACTGCACAAACTGGGACTTACACCGGATGTTTTAAACTGCGGTTCGGCCCGTCCGATGAGCGGCAAGGCGTTTAAAGAGCTGGTAAAACAGAATTTAAAACCGTCGGCTCTGCACAATCCGTGCTCCGGCAAGCATTCCGGCATTATCGCCCTTTGTCAGCTGCTCGATATTCCGATTGCGGATTATATCAAACCGGACCATCCGGCGCAGAAAATCATCCATAAAATAGTGGCAATGTCCGCCGGTATCAGCGAAGATGAGCTGGATATCGGTATTGACGGCTGCGGCGTGCCGGTGTTTTATCTGCCGCTGGATAAAATGGCGTATGCGTATGCCCGCCTGATGAATGCGGAAGAGGGCAACTGGGGTGAATACACTGAAGCGGCCGTAAAAATCCGTGATGCCATGTGCCAAAATCCGCTGCTCGTTTCTGGAACAGGCAGAATAGACAAAGCCGTAACGGAACTTACAGGCGGCAGAGTGCTGGCAAAAATCGGCGCCGATGCAGTGTACTGTCTGGCTTCGCGTGAAAAGAAAGCCGGTATCGCCTTTAAAATCGAGGACGGCAGTTATGCAGCCGTGACACCGGCCGTTATTGCCATGCTCAAGCATTTCAATTTTATTACAGAAGCAGAACATGCAGAATTATTGAAAATGTATCCGCCGGTACTTAAAAATCACCGCGGCGACATTATCGGCACGATTGAAGCTGTATTTTAAAAGCCGTATTTTAAGCTTGATGAAAAACTGCTGTTCTTAAATATTAGCTGATAAAGCTTCAAGCCCTTATAAAATAAAGACAGCAGTTTATTTTCAAGCGAAATTTTGTAGGACTGACAGTATCATTTTTCGCTCCGTCAGTATCAGTTAAGGGTGCTTTTTTTATAAATATTATTGAATTTGTAAAAAAGCTATATTATTATAAATATAATACTACATATGAAAGGGGAGACTTCGGGATGGCAGGAAAAGTATTTACTGACGAAGAAAAAGAATTGCTGAGCAAAAATCCGTATGTAGAATCGGTGGAGCCTACAAGAATAATTTATACCGATGAATTTAAAATTTATTATGTAAAAAATTATCTGGAAGGAAAAAAACCGACGGAAATTTTTATTTCAGCAGGTTTTGACCCGGGCGTTTTGGGCAATAAACGCATAGAAAGAGCCTCTGCTAGATGGAGAAAACTGTATGCAGACGGCCAATTAAATATCAATGGTGAGGAAAAAATGGAACAGACAGATATGGAAAACAAATCAGAAAATAAACCGGAAAAAAAACGCAGAGGTCGCCCGCGCAAAAATCCGGCAGTAGCTGAAGAAGCTAAAACGGAAGAAAATATGGTGGCAGAAGAAAAAGCCGAATATACAGCGCCGAAAAAACGCCGCGGCCGTCCGCGCAAAAATCCGCCGGCTGAAACTGCGGAAACAACGGAAGAAACAACCGTAAAAAAACCGCGCAAACGCGTAAATAAAATCGCCGCTATGGCACAGAGCATAAAAACGGCTGAGCAGAAAGCAGCCGAAGCGGAAAATACGGCAGATAACCAGCCGAAAGAAGAAAAACAGCCGCAGCAGGCAAAACCGGCTAAAAGAAGAGGCCGCCCGCGCAAAAATACGGCGGAAGCTCCGGCAAAAGCGGAAAATACCGCACCGAAAAAACGCCGCGGCCGTCCGCGCAAAAACGCCCAGCCTGTTGCTTCAACCGTAACTGAAGAAGTAAAAAGCGCTCCGGTTCAGGTGGAAAAACCGGCTGAACCAATCGTACCGGTTATGCCGAAAGAGCAGGAAGCGGAAATCAACGAAAGACCGATAACGGCGCTCGTTAAAGCCATCAACCGCCTTACAAGACAGGTGGACTCGCTCAAACGTCTGGTGGCAGGTAAGAAAAAAGTTAATTATTAATTAAACTAAAAAGGATTATAGCAATGTGAACAATCATCTTGCTATAATCCTTTTATTTTTATAATTTGTGATTTAGTTTAAAGAACCAGATTTGATTTTCCCGTTCCGTAGGTGAATTCTGTTTCAAGCCGATATTGACTTTATGCACGGCGGTATCATCTTTATAGGTGAACTGGTGCGTATCGGCATTATAGGTGTAATCTTCTATCTGAGCATCTTTTACCTGCGGGTCGTCTACTTTTACGGCAATGCCGAAATCATTGTCGTTAACGACGGCAATCGTCTGTCTGTCCGGCAATACGGTCAAGCCTTCGGCTTTTTCAATATTCCAGCCGTAATCGCGCAGATTTAAAACGAGCTCTTTTTTCACAGGAGTGATTGAATTATCCAGTTTGCCGAATTCTAAATCACCATTGTTAGAAATTGGTGTAGCATTGTTTAAATCTATTTTATAAATGAGATTTTGCATGGCACCGTTTTGTTTGCCCTGCTCAATCACGAGAAATTGGTTATTACCGATAGAAGTTATATCGCCCAGTTTGGCGGCGGAAAAGTTTTTGTAACCGGTATCGACAGGATAAGCGTACATTGTTACTGCTTTCGTGTTCGGATTTAATTTAATAATGCGCGTGTATTTTGCCGTTTTTTCCGTTTTGCCGTCTACATCAAGCGGGCTTTGTACAAACGTTACGATATTGCCGTCATCGTCAATGGTTATGCCTTCAAAACCGCGGTTCGGCACTCTATCGGCGATAATCTGCGGCAATCCTATGCCCGGACCGTATTTTTCCAGAATATTGCCATTGGCATCGACTTTCACGATAAACGGCCCGTATTCATCACAAAGCCAGAAATTGCCGTCTTTATCACGGGCAATGCCTTCAGTATCAAGACCGTTTACATCCGTGCCTAAATTCTGCATATTGAAATTAAGCGCGATTTCTCCTGTAGAACCGATTTTGCCAGTTGGTATTACTTTGCCGCTGATTAGCTGATTATTTTTTAGAGGAATGGATTTAATTATTCGGGCAGAATTTTTGTCGACTTTTAAGATACCGATACTTGGCGTAAAATCAGGAACAGGAAAAAATTTGCCCGGTATTTTCTGACCGTTTTGTATATACGTAGGAATATCGGCATTCGGTCCCCGGTCTGTTATACAGTAAAATTCCAGGCTGCCATCCGAATTGAAGTTTTTAAAAACAATGCCGGAACCGTAACCGGGATTTATGCCGTTTTTAAATTCAGGTTCAGTACCATTATATTTTAAGTGGTAATTATCAGTATTAACGATGTATTTGTGCACGGCAGCTTCCTGAGCTTGAATTGCAGATATATCATTCATATAGAAGACACTGCTTAAAAGGCAGCTGCATAATAATAATTTTTTTACTTTTCTGTTCATAATACAAATACTCCTAAATGTTTTTTTAAATTATATACTTTATAAGTAAAATAGGATTTAAATTCATGTAAAATGCCTGTAAAAATAATTGTCTGTGGTATTTTATTACAAAGACATAAAAAGGCTGTCGTATAATTTATTAAAGACAACCTTTTTGTTTTTATAATTTTTTATTGGAAAAAGTTGGTTTATTTCGTTGTTTCAGATAAAAATCTAAAAGAATACAGAAAATGCCCATCGCGCCGAAAACTACGCATATCAAAACGAGTACAGGGTCTTCAAAAAGATTTTCTTGTATATCGATAGGATTTTCCGGATTGATGTATATACCTAGATGATTACCTATTCTGGAATAATTATTGGACGTTCCAGTCGGAATATTTTTATAGATATGTCCCTGATATTCGTACGTTACGTAGATGAAGTTCATATTTTCAGGCGGTTTATCATCTTTATCTATGGGTTTGGGGTCATTGTCAGGTATAAGCTGGGTTATCGTAGCAGTCTGTTTTACATAAAAGCAATTATAATAAATACCGGGAGTTATAAAAATAAGGATTAATAAAATGTAGCCGTAACCTAAAATGAAGGGACCGGGGCAACGGTCAAACGGTAAAAAACTTTTAACGGCACCGAGCAGAGATTTATTGTTTGCATTGGAGGAGATGCCGTCTGTTTTTTCTATAGGGTTGTTTCGGATATATTTTTGTCTATTACGGTTTATTCTTCTGAATATAAATTTTATTAAAATGGCTGAACTGATTATAGCTGAAAGAAAAACAAATATAATAAACATCATTAAATTATCATCCATATTCTTTCACTTCCTTTTTAGCAGTTATTTATTTAATTATATATTTTTTCGGTAAAAATATGATTAAATTTTTGTAAAATTAAAAGATTTTATAAAAATAAAAGACAATGCTTATACTTTGTTATAATAAGCATTGTCTTTTGCAAATTTATTTTAAAACTTTATATACGGCGCAGCAGTCTTCTTTGCCGTAGCCTTCTTCTTTAGCCTGTTTGTAAAAATCACGGGCTTTTTCAGTAAATTGTGCCGTATAGTTCATTTTTTTCGCCATATCACAGCCTAATGTCAAATCTTTTAGGGTTAAATCCACCGCGAAACGGTTGGCAAAATCATTTTCGGCAATCATCGGGCCGCGGCGGTGCAGCTGATTGGAGTCGCCGCCGGTCATGGCGAGCAGCTCCAAAAACTGGTTTGTATCGATGCCGGAGCGCTGCGCCAGATGAATTCCTTCGGCTAAGACGGCCAGATTGGTCATGCCGACCATATTGCTGATAATCTTGAAAGCGTAAGCCTGTTTTACGCCGCCGAGATAGTGGACGGGCGAACCGATGATATCCAGAATATCTTTGCACCTGTCGAAAGTCGCTTTGTCGCCGCCGGCGAAAATCGGTTCCTGCGCCAGTTCCGCCTGCGCCGGACCGAGCCCCAGTGTGCAGCCGAGATAATGAATGTTTTTCTGTGCGGCGTACGCTTCGATTTCTCCGGCCGTATGCGGGTCGATAGTGCTTGTGTCGATATACACGGAATGCGGCTTCATATGATTTAACAGCCCGCCGTCTTCCATCATCACAGATTTGACCGTTTGCGGCAGCGGCAGGCAGGTGAAAACGATGTCGCAGTCAGCCAAATCCCTGACGGAAGATACGAGCTTTCCCGTGGTTCCGGCACTGAGCGTTTTTTCAATATGTTCTTTATTGCGGGCAAAGAAAAGAACTTCTCTGCCGGCGCGGATAAGGTTGCGTGCCAGCGGTCCGCCCATAAGGCCGATACCGATAAAACCAATTTTCATAATAATAACCTCACTTTTTATGATAGTTTGTGATAGAATATATTAGATATATTCAGCAGACGATATTCTGATTTCATTTTAGCATGTCGCTGTTGATTAGTGAATAATGGATTAGTTTAAACAAGTTGGAGGTTTTGTAATGAACAGTCATGATTTTCATGAACTTACCCATTATGTAATGGACTCACCGGCGCATCCGCCTGCAAGTCTGTTCGCCGGCGGTTTCGATGACTGGCGGAGCAGAGCGCGTCTGGCGCACTTTCTGGCAATGCCGGAGCTGAAAAAGAAAGATGAAGCGATAGAACTGTTTCGCTCCGTAGTGGAAGCGGAAATCGACGAGGACAATCCTGAGCTCGTGGAAGAAAAAGTATACGCACTGCAAAGACTGTCTTCCTGCCTGCGCGAAGAAAAAAAATACGCCGACGCGCTTCACTATATTAATCTGGCGGTGGAGCTTGTAGAGTCAACCGATTATATGTATAAATACATTCTGCGCGGCGAAATCTGGGCTGACCGTTGGAACGTGTTGCACGATATGGGCGATATTGAAACAGCCGAAAACGAAATCGATGAAAAAATACAGGCATACGGCAATCTGCCAGTAAAGCATATAAGCTATCTGTATTACGGCTACCGCTTCAAAGCGCAGCTCATGGCGACGGGAATGATGAAGGAAGAGGCTCTTTCCTATATGCGCAAGGCTCTTTCGTACATGGACATTCCGGAGCAGTACACGCATGGCCTTGAAATAGCATTTTCCGCCAAACATGATAATATTGCATGGATTTTAAACACAATCGACCATGCTTGTCCTTCGCCGGAAAAAATTCATTGGGATATTTAATTAGTTACACAAAAGACATATCTGGCAATGCTCGAAACGCTTCTATATGTCTTTTTTGTATGTAAATACCTATTATGCCAGTAAAACATTGAGCCTGTAGCCAGCAGTATAATAGTTTATATTTAGTGAGGTTAAGTGACAACATCGAACGAATATAAACTATTATACTGCTTTGGAAAATCAACTGGCACAATAGGTTATAAATAGATGATAAGATTGTTTGAAATTTAAAGAGGAGGATTTTTATGACGGAGGTAAAAAAACACGTAGAAGGGGAAGCGGACCATTATATTAAGACTTTAATCGGTGCCGTGCTGGGCTATGCGGCCGACGGTCTTGATATGTTTTTGCTGTCGTTCATCCTGATTTTCATCATTCAGGATTTCGGTCTGACGACGGCGGAAGCGGGCAACCTCACTTTAGCGACGACTATCGGCATGTGGATTGGTTCGTATATTTTCGGACTTTTGGCCGACAAATACGGACGGACTAGAACGCTGTCGTTTTCGATAATTCTGTTTGCCGTAGCCACATTCGTTATGTATTTTGTAAATGATTACACTGTTTTACTCGTACTGCGCTTCATCATCGGGCTCGGTATCGGCGGTGAATTCGGTATCGGTATGGCCATCGTTACGGAAACGTGGGCGCCGGATATGCGCGCTAGAGCGACATCATGGGTTGCACTCGGCTGGCAGGGCGGCGTTTTGCTGGCTGCTGTAATCCCGGCGCTTATCGTACCTGAATTCGGCTGGCGCGCCGTATTTCTCGTAGGTCTTGTACCGGCTCTCATCGCCATATACGTGCGCATGCATCTTCGCGAACCGATTTTGTGGCAGCGCAAGAAAGAACGTATTCAAATTCTGCTGGATAAAAAGAAAGACGGCACAATTACGGAAAAAGAACAGAAAGAATATTATTATCTGGCAGGCATGCCGCTGAAAAAACTCTTTGCCACCAAAAGAATAACGGCGACGACAATCGGTCTTACCGTTATGTGCCTTGTACAGAACTTCGGCTATTATGCGATTTTCAGCTGGATGCCGACAATTCTCTCGCAGAAATACGGCTACAGTCTGGCGCAGACGAGCGGCTGGATGGTCATCTCCATCGCCGGCATGATTTTAGGCATAATCTTATTCGGTATACTGGCGGATAAAATCGGCCGAAAGAAGACGTTTGCTTTATGGTACATCTGTGGTACGATTTACTGCATAATATATTTCTTCTTCTTCACGAGCCAGGCAAGTCTTCTGTGGGGAAGTTTCCTTTTAGGCTTCACTGTAAACGGCATGATGGGCGGCTACGGCGCCGTTATCGCGGAAAATTATCCGTCGGAAGCGCGCTCCACGGCTGAAAACATAATCTTCGGCACGGGCCGCGGTCTGTCCGGTTTCGGTCCTGCTATAATCGGTTATCTGGCAACAGGCGGCAGCCTGATAGGCGCGATGAGTCTCGTATTCGTCATCTATCCGATAGCGCTTATCTTCATGTGGTTCACCGTACCGGAAACGAAAGGTATCGAGATAGATTAATAAAAATAAAGGAGTTGCTTTTAAGGCAACTCCTTTTTAATTCATAATGCATCGATTAACGGCAGAAGTTCGGCATAATCATTGATATAAAAATCAGCTGATTTTTTTATTTTTTCCGTATCGGCGGCAGAATATTTATCGTAAACGGCGACTACTGCGAGACCGGCCGCTTTGGCGGCTTCAATACCGATAAGCGAATCCTCAAAGACGATACATTCTTGCGGCTTGGCCTGAAGCGTCTGCATGGCTTTGAGATAAACTTCCGGATTAGGTTTAATTTCGCTCACGTCCTCGCGCGTGTAAATCAGGCTGAAGTATTCATCAAGCGGTGCTTTGGCGCGGATATTTTTATTCAATTTACGGTAGATTTCCATATTGGTCCGTTTCGTCGTGGTGGTTACGGCAAGCGTGAAATTTTTTTCTTTCAATTTGCAGATGACAAGTTCCGCCTGCGGTTTGTAGTCGATGATGTTTTGCAGAAAATCCTGGGCGATTTCATAGCGCAATTTAATGATTTCCTCCGCAGAAAGCTTTGCATGATATTTTTCCCGCAGAAAGTTGCAGTAATGAAGATACGGATTGGTCTCCGAGCTGAACTTGCGAAGCTGGCTGTCGCGGTCGCTTTGTACGAGTGCTTCGTCTATGATTTTCCCGCCTAAATGTTGAATGAGTTTACAATCAATCTCATTCCAGATGCCGACGGAGTCGATTAATGTGCCGTCCATATCGAAAAAAGCAAATTTTTTGTTTTGCAACATAGCTATATTTCCTTTCGTAAATCTGATTTAAAGAAAATGCCGGTTCGGCGCAATATAAGATAAAATTTTATGTTCATTTTTCTTTTGGAAGACAAAAGAAAAACGAACCAAAAAGAAAATCTTTTTAACGTTTCGCTATCGCTGCACTGGGCAAGCCTTCGTAACCCTTCTCTAAAAACAGACAGTACAACAGCTCGAAATATTTAAATTTGGCTCGTGCCTTTCAATTTCAGCAGAAACTAAAAATGAGCTGTTGACACGAGATTTTGCCAGTCGTGCTAAATTTTTGTCTGCGTTGGAGATTTTTACGGTAGCTTTAGCTATTAAGAAAATAGTTTTTTAGCTCTGTTTTTAGTTTAAATGTTTGAGCG
>JFBN01307221.1_pt1 | contig 54619 bp, 40 predicted proteins | sample 768741 | NCBI WGS metagenome assembly JFBN01 (sample SAMN01983846, study PRJNA193217) | chicken gut metagenome | biome: terrestrial biome; isolation source: ceca of Broiler chicken | host: Gallus gallus | place: United Kingdom: England | collected 2010-09-07
AGCGTATGCTGCGGGGCGGGTTTTTCTTATGAGAAAGGGCAGGTTCTTCAAACTGTTTCCAAAGCGCGGCGTATAGCTCCCAGCGCCTGTGCATCAAAAAAATCGACCTTGCTGTTATACGTTTCCACAATTGCCCGCGACTCCGCGCTCTGCTTTTCGGGCGGCAGGCGCTTATCGTGATGATACAATAGTGCCATCATTGCTTTGTGCCCGCGTGACAGCCGGGAATAATCTATCCCGCCGCGCAGGTGGAAGATCTGTGCACGGGAAAAAACGTCTTTCGGAAGCTGCCTTTGCAGAGCGACACGGATATTTTTCACGTTTACGGGATCCTGCGGATCCGCAAGTCCCACAGTCACGAGCAAAAGCCGCATATTCGCGGCGTTCGCGAGGCTTCGGATCGTTTTCGAAAGCCCTAAAACACCCCCGGCATACAGCCCGCCGAAGTACACGAGCGTATCCGCATCCCGCGCATCGCCTGCCTGTTCACAGGGCAGACACGGCAAGCCGGTTTCCCGGGCAAAACACTCGGCATATTTCTGTGTTGTACCGTAACAGCTCCCATAAAGGATGACACCGCGCATAAGCTCGCCTCCGTTTTGATAGCTTTATGCTACCATGCCGCGCACACGCTTGTCAACCTTGCCGCCTGTAATCTGCTGCATATTGCATGCGTGTGTGGTGATGCATTTCCGTCAAGGCGCTATGCTTCTGTGCTCCCTCTTACGGATTTATAAAAAACGGGCGCACCGCTTGCGCGGTACGCCCGTTTGGTTTTGATCATGCAGATCTTAGCCGTTCTTGATCGCAGCCTGTGCTGCCGCAAGGCGCGCGATCGGCACGCGGAACGGAGAGCAGGAGACGTAGTCGAGCCCGATCTCGTGGCAGAACTCCACGGAGGACGGGTCGCCGCCGTGCTCGCCGCAGATGCCGCAGTGCAGGGACGGACGAACCGCTTTGCCCTTTTCGACAGCCATCTTCATGAGCATGCCGACGCCCTTCTGGTCGAGCTTCGCGAACGGATCGTTCTCATAGATCTTGGTGTCATAGTAGGCATCCAGGAACTTGCCTGCGTCGTCGCGGGAGAAGCCGAAGGTCATTTGGGTCAGGTCGTTCGTGCCGAAGCAGAAGAACTCCGCTTCCGTCGCGATCTCGTCGGCGGTAAGCGCCGCACGCGGGATCTCGATCATGGTGCCGACCTCGTATTTCAGGTCGATACCGGCAGCCGCGATCTCCTTATCCGCGGTTTCTACGACGATATCCTTAACGAACTTCAGCTCTTTGACCTCGCCGACCAGCGGGATCATGATCTCAGGCGTGATATCCCAATCCGGATGCGCCTTCTTGACGTTGATCGCCGCACGGATGACTGCGGTGGTCTGCATTCTGGCGATCTCGGGATAGGTGACCGTCAGACGGCAGCCACGGTGGCCCATCATCGGGTTGAACTCATGCAGCCCTGCGATGATCGCCTTGATGGCTTCCACGGATTTGCCCTGTGCCTTGGCAAGCGCCTCAATGTCCGCTTCCTCGGTGGGAACGAACTCGTGCAGCGGCGGGTCAAGGAAGCGGATGGTCACGGGGTTGCCTTCCAGCGCTTCATACAGCTTCTCGAAGTCGCCCTGCTGATACGGCAGGATCTTGGCAAGTGCTGCTTCTCTCTCCTCGGCGGTATCTGCGCAGATCATCTCGCGGAACGCGGCGATTCTGTCCGCCTCAAAGAACATATGCTCCGTGCGGCAAAGGCCGATGCCCTCCGCGCCGAGCTCGCGTGCTTTCTTCGCATCCGCCGGGGTGTCGGCATTCGTGCGGACCTTCAGCGTACGGAACTCATCCGCCCAGGTCATGATCCGGCCGAACTCGCCCGCGATCTCTGCATCGACGGTCGGGATGATGCCGTCGTAAATGTTACCGGTCGAACCGTCGATCGAAATATAGTCGCCCTCGTGGTAGGTCTTGCCTGCCAGAGTGAACTGCTTGTTTTCCTCGTCCATGACGATGTCGCCGCAACCGGAAACACAGCAGGTGCCCATGCCGCGCGCCACGACCGCCGCGTGGGAGGTCATGCCACCGCGCACGGTCAAAATGCCCTGCGAAGCCTTCATACCGGTGATATCCTCGGGAGAAGTCTCCAAGCGCACAAGCACGACCTTTTCGCCGCGCTTATTCCACTCTTCGGCGTCCTCAGCGGTAAAGACGACCTTGCCGCACGCTGCGCCGGGGGAAGCGCCGAGGCCCTTGCCTGCGGGCGTAGCCGCCTTAAGCGCTTTCGCGTCAAACTGCGGGTGCAAAAGCGAATCGAGGTTTCTCGGGTCGATCATGGCGACCGCCTGCTTCTTGTCGATCATGCCCTCGTCCACGAGGTCGCAGGCGATCTTGAGCGCCGCCTTCGCGGTACGCTTGCCGTTGCGGGTCTGCAGCATATAGAGCTTGCCCTCTTCAACGGTGAACTCCATATCCTGCATGTCGCGGTAGTGATTTTCCAGCGTCTTGCAGACCTCAGTGAACTGCTTGAACGCTTCGGGGAATTTCTGTTCCATTTCGCTGATGTGCATGGGCGTGCGGACACCTGCAACAACGTCCTCACCCTGTGCATTGGTCAGGAACTCGCCGAACAGGCCCTTTGCGCCGGTAGCCGGGTCGCGCGTGAACGCAACGCCCGTGCCGCAGTTGTCGCCCATGTTGCCGAACGCCATCATCTGGACGTTGACGGCAGTACCCCACGAATAGGGGATGTCGTTGTCGCGGCGATAGACGTTCGCACGGGGGTTGTCCCAAGAACGGAACACCGCTTCGACGGCGCCCATGAGCTGCACCTTCGGGTCGGTCGGGAAATCGTCGCCGATCTTGGATTTGTACTCTGCCTTGAACTGCTCCGCCAGCTCCTTGAGGTCATCGGCAGTCAGGTCGACGTCCTGCGTGACGCCGCGCTTTTCCTTCATCTCGTCGATGAGCTGTTCAAAGTATTTCTTGCCGACCTCCATAACGACGTCGGAATACATCTGGATGAATCTTCTGTAGCAGTCCCAAGCCCAACGGGGGTTGCCGGATTTCGCCGCCATGACCTCGACGACGTCCTCGTTTAAGCCGAGGTTCAGGATGGTGTCCATCATACCCGGCATGGAAGCGCGCGCGCCGGAACGCACCGACACGAGCAGCGGGTTTTCCTTATCGCCGAACTTTTTACCGGTGATCTCTTCCATTTTGACGATGTACTCCATGATCTGCGCCTGGATCTCGTCATTGATCTTTCTGCCGTCCTCATAATACTGCGTGCAGGCTTCGGTGGTGATGGTGAAGCCCTGCGGGACGGGCAGCCCCAGCCCGGTCATTTCGGCAAGGTTCGCGCCTTTGCCGCCGAGCAGGTTGCGCATGTCCTTGTTCCCCTCGGAGAACAGGTACACATACTTTTTACTCATGCAAATACCTCCATTTTTTGATACACTTGGGAAGTTATGGTTGTCCGGATGCGAACACCCGCATTCGGGCACAGAGAACCAACGGTTATTTTACCATAATCTTTTCGGAATTTCCATAGTTTTCTTGATTTTTCCGTACATTTTATGAATACGGGGCAAAAGGCACGCCGTTTTGCTTCTTTTTAATGGATTTTGCACAAGCGCCCCGCGGCAACGGGGCTGCCATGGGGCGCTTGCGCTTTCCTTTGTATCTCCTATATCTCAGGCATTCAGTTCCGCTTCAAACTCCGGCAGCAGCATCTGCTTGGTCGTGGTGAACACCACATAGCCGGAAACGGCGTTGTAACCGTCGTTGCCGGTAAGTCCGCCTGTGCGTTTGATCTTGCTGCAATCGGCGGAAACGCTGTATACATACTTCAATGTGTCCGCATTGCGCAGGAGCTTACCGGACGAGTCCGTTTTGCCGTTAAACTGCCAAACCTGATTGCTGTCGCTGACAGGATCGGTGTAAACCGCCGCAAGCAGCGACGTGTCCAAGCCGTATTTTTCGGCAACGGCAGTAATGAATTTATTAGAGGGGTCGTCTGTGAACAGGGTGGTGTAATCTTCTTGCGGCATAGTAAGTCCTAACGGCAGGGTGGTGCCCGCCTCGGTCGTCTGCGGTGCGGCGGATTGTGTCTCGGTATTACCGGAGGCCGGTGTCACCGCCTCGGTCGTCTGTGCATTAACGGTCGTCTGTGCGGCGGAGACCGTCGCAGTCTCCTCGCCCGGCGCCGCGCCGTTGCCGCACGCGCAAAGCAGGAGCAGCACAGCGCAGAGCACAAAAATGTTATATATTCTCATGGCAAAGCACCTGATTCTTTCGGTGGATAGGAAAATCGGCGGCGCCGAAACGCCGCCGATCTCGTTTTTGCTGCACTTGACTTACGCAAACATCCCCATAATCTTCGAAACGATTTCACCAAGGAAAGCGGTGATCTCCTCAACGGGGAACCCTTTGCCTGCAAGGAGGTTCATCAGTTCGCTGAATGCCTCACCGATCGAAGCCATGATCGCATTGAAATCCATGAGCTCACCTCCTTTGCTTTCCCAAATTTGTATTCTTATTATATCAAGCCTTTTTGCAGTTGGCAATAGAAAGCAGTGAAAATGTTATACAAAAAGTGAAACTCCGATTTGTGAAAAATCCCAATTACATATCGATTTTTTCCATGCTTTTGCCGAATAATCGTCTTTATTTCTTTTTGTGTTGATTAAAATTTTTTCCTTTTTGTTTCGTTTTCAAGATATGAATATAACATTTACCCTATGCTTGTTAAAAACATATCAATTTAAAGGCCGCATCGGCGCGCCGCAATTTTTGTTGAATTTTCCGTCAAAGCATGCTACTATTTTGTAAATATCCCCGCCGTGGCAAACGGCAATGCACGGGAATGTGAGGTGTACCTATGCCGGGATCGTCCCCGCGCTGCCCGCACGCGAAAAAGTGCGGCGGCTGTCAGCTGCAAAACTTAAGCTACCCGCAGCAGTTACAATACAAGCAGGTCAAGTGCATCCGCCTGCTCGGATCGTTCTGCCATGTGGACGAGATCCTCGGCATGGAAACGCCCTACCATTACCGCAACAAGGTACAAGCGGCGTTTGCGCGCACACGCGGCGGCAAAATCATTTCGGGCGTATATCAAGCGGCAAGCCGCCGTGTTGTAGCGGTGGAAAGCTGCCTGATCGAGGACGAAAAGGCGGATGAGATCATCGGCACGGTACGCACGCTTTTGGGGCAGTTCCATCTGCTGCCCTATGATCCCGATACCGGAAAGGGCTTTTTGCGCCATGTGCTCGTGAAACGCGGCTTCAAAAGCGGGCAGATCATGGTCGTGCTCGTTACGGGGTCGCCCGTTTTCCCGGGAAAACAGGCGTTTGTGCGTGCGCTTTTAAACAAGCATCCTGAGATCACGACGATTTTGCAAAACGTCAACGGCGCGCACACAGGGCTTGTGCTCGGCGAACGGGAATTTGTGTTGTACGGACCGGGCAAGATTGAAGAACTGCTCGGGGACTGCACGTTTCAGATCAGCGCCAAGGCGTTTTACCAAATCAACCCCGTGCAGACCGAGGTGCTTTACAAAAAGGCGCTGGAATTCGCCGCGCTCGACGGCACGCAAACGGTCATAGACGCCTATTGCGGGACGGGCACCATCGGCATTTTGGCGGCAAAGCACGCAAAGCAGGTCATCGGCGTGGAGCTGAACGGCGACGCGGTAGCGGACGCGCGCAAAAACGCCAAACGAAACGGGGTCGAAAACATCCGTTTCGTAAAAGCGGATGCGGGCGCATTTTTGACAGACATGGCGCAAGCGGGCGAACACGCGGGCGTGGTGTTCTTAGATCCGCCGCGCGCGGGCAGCAGTCTCCCCTTTCTTCGGTCACTCGTGCGCCTTGCACCCGCGCGGGTGGTGTATATCTCCTGCAATCCCGAGACCCAGCGGCGCGACCTGCTGTTCCTTTGCAAAAACGGCTACCGCGTCAAAAAGGTTCAACCCGTCGATATGTTCCCGCATACGAATCATATTGAGACGGTGGTGTGGATGTCACGACAGAACCTATGAAAATACTGCATTTTTGAGCAACATCTAAATTGATTACTCGACCTAAAGTGTGTTTTTGCGTATGTGGAAACATATCGACCACATTTAAATCGCTAAATCAAGTAGGTAGAGTGGATGAGGCGGATGTCGGGTAGGTTGAGAAACCAATATAGATAACGGCATGAAAGTGGGTGAGTTTATGAAGTTTGAGTTAAATCAGTATCACAAAAATATAAGTAAAGAAGATCTCATAGAGGATTTGCGTAAGGTAGCTGAAAAGTTAGATAAAAGCTATATTTCTCGAAGTGAATATGAGAAGAATGGAAAGTATTCGGGAACGCCGTATATTAGTAACTTTGGTTCATGGCTGGTTGCTTGCGAAATAGCGGGGCTTAAAACGACTAGGAGAAAAGAAGACTTCTTACGCATTACAAATGAGGATTTGTTGAAAGATATCTTATCAGTATCAAGACAATTAAATACTAAATCTATTTCTACAAAAGATTATAGGGAACATGGAAGATATACAGTACAAACAATTCTTTCTAGATTTTCAACTTGGTCTGAAGCACTAGCAAAAGCCGGTCTTGAACAAACTAGCTTCAAGATAATAACCGATAAAGATTTGTTTAATGAAATTGAAAGAATGTGGATTCAAAAAGGCAAACAACCAACCACAACAGACATAAAGAATGGTTTATCCCAATATTCCTTAAATACTTATAGTCGTAGATTTGGCGGATGGAGAGCTGCATTATTAGCTTTTGTTGAGTATATAAATAATGATGAGGATCACGCGAACACCGTACAAGAAGAGACAATCCAAGCCAATAAAAGCAATAAAGAACAGAAGCTATTTGAAGATGGGAAGGAAGATATCACATCTCGTCGTAAAACAAGTCGAGACATCAATCTTCGTTTGAGATTCAGAGTAATGCAACGTGACAATTTCAAATGTTGTGCCTGTGGTGCTTCACCGGCGAACGATCAATCTGTAGTTTTACATGTGGACCATATCGTTCCATGGTCAAAGGGCGGAGAAACTGTAATTGATAATTTGCAGACGCTATGTTCTAAATGTAATCTTGGAAAAAGTGATATGGAATAAATTGATATGTTTCCGTATACAGGTAAAAGATAAAATTTGAAGTGGACATGTTCCCACGAACAGAAGGAGCAGAAATAATTCAGTAAAGACATCAATCAGAGCCTCTCGTGCCATGTGGAGACGGTTGTCTTGCTTTCCCATAAGTCATAGGAACAAGTAAGGTGTATGGGTTATGAATCGGCTTTTAATTGTTGACGGCAGCAACCTGCTGTTTCAAATGTTTTTCGGAATGCCTGCAAGAATCGCTAACGAACAAGGGAAAGCCATTCAGGGCACGCTCGGTTTTGTTGGGGCATTGCTGAAAATAATACGCAAAACCGAACCTACGCACATTGCCGTGTTTTTTGACGGCGAACACGAAAGCATTCGTGCAACGCTTGACTCTGCATACAAAGCAAATCGGGTTGATTACAGCGAAATGCCGGAGAAGAATAACCCGTTTTCGCAGCTGCCGGATGTATATGCAGCTCTTGATTATCTCGGTATAAAACATGCAGAAACATGTTCCTGTGAAACCGATGACTGGATCGCAGGATATGCTTTTACATATGGGCAGGAAAATGAGATTGTCATTTCATCGTTTGACAGCGACTTTTTTCAGCTTGTAACGGATCATGTATCGGTACTTCGATATCGCGGTGATAATACCGTTATATGCACACCCGAATACATAAATAAAAAGTTCGGAATCGTCCCTTGCCAATATGCCGATTTCAAGTCGCTCATGGGGGATGCTTCGGATCACATTAAAGGTGCTGACAGGGTCGGTCCGAAAACAGCAGCTTTATTGCTCAATGAATTTGGTACTCTTGAAAATATACTTGCAAATGCGGCGGATATAAAAAACCGTCCATTCAAGAGTCTATAATCCGAAACTCCGAAAAGTTAAGAACAAATTATAAGCTTATCAAGTTCGATAATTCAACGCCGTTGCCGTTTGCCATGGACGAACTTACATATATCTTTCCCGAAACAACCACAAAAGAGGTTTTAAAAGGGATACATCTTATCAAGCACTGAATTTGCTTACCGGGAATTGCAGGAGGAGACCGCGATCACCGAAGCGGATGTGCTTTTGCCACCAACACTTTACAGGCGGGATGTTTTGCAATCCGTGATCGGCATCCAAATGGCGTTTTTCAATTTAAGCATTCTTTTCACGCCCATTCTGTTCGGCACCGTATCGCGTGCCACCGGTATACGGGACTTCTCGATCTTTCTTACCTGCATGTTTGTGCTGTTAGTGGTTTGTACGACGCTTTTTACGCATCTACAACAGAAACCCGCAGAAAAGGAAAACGAGAAACGATTAAGTTCTCGTTCTCCCCTTCCTTTTTAGAAATTTTCAAGGTCCGAAAGGCAGGTTCTACTGAAATTCGACTGATATACACTTGCTATATAGCGCCTTTTCCCATAAAATACAAATAGAAACGGGAGGCGATTGCTTTGAATGATTACACATTCGGTGAAAAATTATACCAATTGCGAAAAAGACATGACATGACACAAGCCGATCTTGCGTACAAACTCGGTGTCACAAACAAAGCGATTTCCAAGTGGGAAACCGGCGTTTCGAAGCCGACAACCAACACGCTGCGCAAGATTGCGGTTCTATTTCAGATCTCCGTTGAGGAGTTGTTGTCCTTTCGGGATCTTGAACAGAAGCCGAGTGTTACAAAAATTGTAATTACCGGCGGGCCATGTGCAGGGAAAACGACTGCTATGAGCTGGATTCAAAATGCGTTTACACAAATGGGATATACTGTCCTATTTGTGCCGGAAACCGCGACGGAACTCATCACGGGCGGCGTCGCACCTTGGACGTGTAAAAGCAACGCGGATTACCAGAAATGCCAACTGACTCTGCAAGCCGAAAAAGAACGTGTGTTCCAAATGGCGGCAGAAGCCATGACGGGGAAAAAAGTTCTGATTGTTTGTGACAGAGGGGCATTGGACAATAAAGCCTATATGCAGGAGAGTGAGTTCGCCGAAGTCCTTGCCATGTTAGATACAAACGAAGTGGAACTTCGGGACAATTATGATGCGGTTTTCCACCTGGTCACCGCAGCAAAAGGCGCGGAAGAATACTATACGACCGCCAACAATGCCGCCCGTACGGAAAGCCCGCAGCAGGCAGCTGCCTTGGACAATAAATTGGTTGCCGCATGGACAGGACACCCGCATCTTCGTGTAATTGATAATTCAACTTCTTTTGAAGAAAAAATGAAACGGTTGATTGCAGAAATTGCGGCATTCCTCGGGGAACCCGAACCGTATGAAATTGAAAGAAAATATTTGATTGCATACCCGGATGTTGCGTGGCTGGAATCTTTGCCAAATTGCCAACGTGTTGAAATCATGCAAACCTATTTGAACAGCCATGCTGGCGAAGAAGTACGCGTCCGGCAACGCGGCATCCATGGAAATTATATCTATTTCAAAACCATTAAACGAAAAATCAACGATGTCAAACGGGTAGAGGTTGAACAGCGCCTTTCCGAAGAGGAATATCTTCGTCTTTTAATGGACGCCGACACGAGCCGTCGCCAGATCCGAAAAACTCGGTATTGTCTGACCTACGGCAATCAATATTTTGAAATTGACATTTTCCCGTTTTGGAAAGATCAGGCCATTCTGGAAATCGAGCTTCGAGAGGAAACCGTCCCCGTCTGTTTTCCTCCGCACATCCAAGTATTGCGCGAGGTCACCGAAGACGAAGCCTACAAAAATGCTGCTCTGGCACTGATTCCGTAAAATCTTTCGGGGAGAAATAACAATGTCTTTATTCAGAAAACACAAGCAGAATACAGCGGTAAACGCCCCATGCATTTCTTCAGATGCTGCTGCGCGGTTCGCACCTCTGATGACCGGTCAGTTGGTTGCCCTGTACAAGCGCACCAAAGAAACGAGTTATCACCTGGAATATCTGCGCAGATTAGAGCAAATTGGTTTTGCACATACACAGGCTGAAAATCTGTTTCTGTTTGAGTCTATGATCCTAAAGCACGATTCCGTGCCGATTCTCTGTGATCCGAATTACCTGCATTTAAATTACTTTGATTTACAGCATATTCTTCTGCCGGAGCCAAAAGAATATTACATTTTACATCAGATGTTTTTATGCTCGGAAATCACGAAAATTTGGGATGAAGCAGAATACCGTTTCCACGCAAACCACGAGCAGGAAATGCCCGTGTCGGTTTGGGAGGAAATCTTCCGTCTTTCCCGTTATGGCGGCGGAGAACTGTTTGTAGAATACTTAATGTCTATGGCGTCCGCCACGGAAACACCATTTGAATTACTGCAACGGTATTCCGTTGCCGAACAGGGGTTGCTCTTCAAATACAAGTGGAATCCAAAAGCGAATGAGATACACGCATATAGATCTGTTTGAACCATTTAATAAGACGGCAATACACCTTTTTACTGCAGCAAATACTTTTTGCAGACATTGAGAGGCGTTCTGCCGTCTTTCTGTTCAGTACATAGATTTCAGGGACGGCGCGCCGCGCACGCCCCTGCTGTATGAGGACTTCCGTATGAAATTTCCCGAACTCCGACAACTCAAGGAAAACACCGTCTACATGCTTCGGAACTGGTGCCGCTGGCACCGCCGCAGTTTTCTGTATCTTGCGGCGCGCATCCCGGCGCTTGTCGCCGTGCCGATGCTTATGGCGTACGCGCCGAAGGTCATTATGGACTGCGTGACCGCGCACGCGCCTGTCTCCACGCTCGTGCTGCGCGTGGCGCTTTTGAGCGCCGGCATCGCGGCGGCAAGCTGGATCGCACCGTTCATGCAGCAAAAGCTCATCGGCAGCTCGCAGATCCTGCGCATGCGCTATGCGGTGCTTTCCTTCCGCAAGACCATGACCGCTGATTTTGTGGATGTGGAAAGTCTTGCGGGGCGCGAGCGCTTAGAACGCAGCCAGACCTTTGTCAACGGCAGCTACAGCGGCGCGCAGGATTTCTGCGAGGTCGTCTGCATGCTCGCGCAGAGCATCTTCGGCATCATTTCCTCTGTTGCGCTCCTTTCAGAGCTCCCCGCTTTGATGCTGTTTTTGATCGTTGCGGCGTGCGCCTGCGAGTTTTTGCTGTTTCGGCTGGAATACCGTGCCGACCGCAAAAGCCGCGACGAACGCAACCGCCTGCTTGTGAAATTCTCCTATTTTTACCGCACGAGCCACGAGTTTGCCGCAGGCAAGGACATCCGCCTGTACGGGCTTGGGGACTGGTTCATCAAGATCACCGCCGACGTTCTGCGCACCTACACACGTGTGATCGGGCGGTATTTGGGTGTTTCGTTTTCCGTCTCCGCGTCGCGCGCGCTCGTTTCCGCCGCCCGCGACGGTATCGCCTATTTCTTTTTGATCTCTGCGGTGCTTAACGGCAGTGCTTCCGTTTCGGATTTCATCTTCCTGTTCGGCATCGTCACGGGCTTTTCGGGCTATGTGACGATGCTCACAACGCAGTACAACCAGCTCATCCGCTGTTCCTTGGAATGTTCGAAATTCCGCGAATATGTGGAAAGCCCCGAGCGCGGGCAGGTGTCGCTTCCTGCCCTGCCGAAAGCAGACTGCTATTCGGTGGAATTTCGCGACGTGCATTTCCGCTATCGGGATGCCGAAGAAGAGACCATCCGCGGGATGTCCTTCTCGGTCAAGGCGGGTGAGAATATCGCCATCGTCGGCGAAAACGGCGCGGGCAAAACGACCGCCATCAAGCTGCTGTGCGCGCTGTATGCGCCCACTTCCGGCGAAGTGCTCGTGAGCGGCAAACCGCTGTCAACGGTTTCGCAGAAAAGCTGCTTTGACCTGTATTCCGTCGTGTTTCAGGACTACCGTTTTTTGCCCGTGAGTATTGCCGAAAACGTCGCGCTTTGCGAAGAAGACAAGATCGACCGCGACAGGCTTTGGGACTGCCTTGCGAAAGCGGGTATCCGCGAAAAGATCGAAAGCCTGCCCGAACGCGAGAACAGCATGATGGACAAAAGCGTTTACAAAACGGCGGTGGATTTTTCGGGCGGTGAAAAGCAAAAGCTTCTGCTTGCCCGTGCCCTATATAAAGACGCGCCCATCCTCATTCTGGACGAGCCGACCGCCGCGCTTGACCCCATAGCGGAAAACGAGCTGTATTTGCAGTACAGTGCGCTTTCCGCACACAAGACCTCGTTTTTTATTTCGCACCGTCTTTCTTCCACACGGTTCTGCGATAAGATCCTGTTTTTGTCGGACGGCAAGATCGCGGAATTCGGCACGCACGAGGAGCTTATGCGGAAGCGCGGCAAATATTACCGCATGTATGAGCTGCAAAGCTATTATTACCGGGAGGAGGCGGACGCCATATGACCCGTTACATACGCGCCTATCTGCGGGCGTTCCGGCAGACCGCGCAATTTGAGCCGCTGCTCATCCCCGTCGCCGTACTGTTAGCCCTTTGTATGGGCGTAAAGCCCTTTATCAACATTTATTTTTCGGCGCGCATCGTCGCCGAGCTTTCCGGCGCGCAGGCCGTGCGCACGCTGGTCACGCTTGTAGCGGTGTGTTTGGGGCTTAACTTCCTGTTACAGCTCTTGACCGACTTTTTGACGCCGACATTTTACATGCTGCGCAGCCGCCTGTATGAAAAAGAGCGCATGACCGTGGAGCACAAGCTGTTCCGGCTGGATTTCGCGAAGCTCGAGGACAGCTCGTTCCAGGAGCTTGTGCATCTGCATACGGAATCCATGGATAAGATCTTCTCGGCGTTCGTGCAGCTTTGCTGGATGTTCAAGGATTTCCTGACCGGTGTTGTGACACTGGTCTGCGCCGTTGCGCTGATCTTTCCGCTTTTGAAGATCGGCGTAACGAAAACGGGCGAGGGCTTTTTGCACTCCCCATGGTTCTTAGCCGTTTTGGGTGCGGGGATCGCCGTGGCGGTGGTCATTATCCTGCGTTTGAGCAGCCGCACGAGCCGCATCTGGTTTCAGTCCAACGAACGCTACGGCAGGCTCAACCGCCTGTTCCGCCGCTACCGCGACCTGCTGGCGGACTACAACTCCGGCAAAGAGGTGCGCCTTTACAACGAACGTCCGCTGATCGAAAAAGAGGCGACCGAGCAGCTTTTGACCAAAGGCGAAACGATCCTGCACGAGACCTCGCGGCAATCCGCAGCGGCGAGCGCGTATATCGCCATCGTCGGAGCGCTGGTGGGCTTCGGCGTTTACACCTTCATCGGCGTGAAAGGCACGCTCGGGCTTTTCGACATTGAGGCGCTGGTGCGCTACATCGGCGCGTTCATGCAGATGATCACGGGCATCACCTCCATCGCGACCACGCTCGGGCGGCACGCGGAAATATTGCCGAACCTCGAATACTTTTTCCGCATTGCCGACACAAAGACCGACATGACCTACGGCGACAAAGAAGTTGACCTGCAATCGGTCGAAATTGAATTCCGCGACGTCTGGTTCAAATACCCCTCGGCGGATGACTACACCTTAAAAGACATTTCCCTGAAGATCAAAAAGGGAGAACGGCTGGCGGTGGTCGGGCGCAACGGCTCGGGCAAGACGACGTTCATCAAGCTCCTGTGTAGGCTTTACGACCCCGACCGCGGCGCGATATACGTCAACGGCGTAGACCTGCGCGAGCTCTCGCGCGAGTGCTGCACCAAGCTGTTTTCGGTCGTGTTCCAGGACTTCAAGCTGTTCGCGCTGACCGTGTCGGAAAACTTGACCTGCGGGGAAAAGCCCGACGAAGCGCGCCTGCGCCAAAGCCTGACGCAGGCGGACGTATACGCGCGTGTACAGCGCATGCAGAAGCAGGCGGACACGCCGCTTTACAAGGACTTGGATAAAGACGGTGTGGAGATCTCCGGCGGCGAAGCGCAAAAGCTCGCGCTTGCCCGCGCGCTTTACAAGGATGCGCCCATCGTGGTGCTCGACGAACCGACCGCCGCGCTCGACCCCGTGGCGGAGCACAAGATCTACCAGCAGTTCAACGCCTTTGTCGAGGGGAAAACGGCGATCTACATTTCGCACCGTCTCTCCTCCTGCCGCTTCTGCGACACTATTGCCGTGTTCCGCAAGGGCGAGCTTGTGCAGTGCGGCGCACACGAAGCGCTCGTACATGCCAAGGGCGAATACAAGCGCCTTTGGGACGCACAGGCGGGGTATTATATAGACGATCGGGGCTAACCGGCAGGCCCTTTATAAGACACAAAAACGGGACGGCACAAATTGTGCCGTCCCGTTTTTGTGCGAATTTTTCCTAAAACGCGCAGATTTGGTTGAGCGGGAATTTACCGTCGCTGTATTTCTGCGCGCCGGACTCAAAAATACCCGTGACCGCATCGTCTTTCATATCTACGCCCTCCAAAAGCGGCGGCAGGCGCAGGCTTTGTGTCTGTGTGTCCTTTGTAAGTGCGTAAACGGGCACTTCGCCGCCGGGCACGGTCAAATAATAGGCGGGCTCGCGCGCGGTGACATCCGTATAGTACAACAGATGCGAATCCGTGTTGCGCCCGTAGGAGGTGCTTAAAGCAAATCCGCCGTCCGCCGTCCGCGCCATACCCTGCACGAGGTTCGGCGTGGTGCAGGCGAACGCCGGGATGGGGATCATCCCGTTGCCCGCATCGAACGCGGCATTTAAGGCTTCGAGCGCGTAGGCGTTCAAGCGGGAAAAGTGGATCTCCGTCATGGACATCTGCATGTGGTGCGTTTCATCTGTACCGTAGCGCGCGTCGGGGTAATAGGTATAAAACTCCCCCGCATACAGATAGGTCCCGTCGCAATGGATATACGAGCAGCGCACGTCCGTGTCCACAAAGCTGTCGAGTACCAGCGTACCGCCGTCGGGCAGTGCCCCGATCGTTTCCGGCGAGAAGCGGTAGATGCTGTTCCCGGAGCAAAGGTACAAATACGCGCCGCCGTCCGCAAGCCCGCCCGCATGGCCGGTGAAGTCCGTGCCGTCGGCGTTTTGCAGATGCAGCGTTTTGGTGCGTTCTCCCGTAGCAGCATCCACAAAGCTCAAAACGGACGCTTTATCATCGTGGTAGTAGGAGAGCACATACGCCCCCGCCGCCTCACAGTAGCAATAGCCCTGCGGGACGTAGCCGTTTTCGGTCTCAGGGATCGCGGCAAGCTCTGTATAGCCCGTGTAGTCGTTGTCGGTTTTTATGGCTCCTCGAACGCCGCGTCCGATGTATTCCGTAGCGTTCGCCAAAAACGCGCGGTACCCCGTCACCGCGCGCGGGGTATTCACGCCGCCCGCAAAATAGCCCGCCACGCCCACAACGATCACGCACGCGAGCACGACGGCGATCGCTTTGCCGATTTTTTTGCCGACGCCTTTTTTCTTCATTTCCGTTTCCTTTCCCAAACAAAAAGGGCGCGCCGGTATATTCAGTGCTCCCTTTGTTTGTTGAAGAAGATGTTTCATAGAAACATGCAAAAGTTTTCGTCCACCTTTTTCAAAAGGTGGCGGTTTCCAAAGGCAGCGCCTTTGGTCGCGTCTCGCAGGACGCGAAATCCTTTACCATTATAAAGCGCAGGAGAGGAGATGGAACAGCCCTGTGGGCTGTTCCATCCGGAGAACCCTCGCCAGGGGTTCTCCGATGTGACGCGCAGCGGCGCATGTATCCCCATTCCTCTGTGCAATATGCAGATTGCGGATTTGCTTTTTAACACGTTCGGGCGCACCGTTCACGACAGTGCGCCCTTTTGTTTTGTGCTTATTTCGCCAGCGCGGCAACTTCAAGCATATACGTGCCGATCTGCCCGCCGAATTCAGGCGCGCCGTCCATGATCAGGCGGCCCTTCTTGACGGCTTCCAGCATATCGTCCGTGCCGAGCAGGATGCCCAGCGCGCTGTCGAGGCTGTCAAAGCGCAGCGTAAAGAACGGCATGGCGCGCTTGTATTCGCCGCGGCCCGCTCTCGACTTGCCCGCCTTGATGCGCAGGTATGCAGACACCTGCGGATAGCCGTTGACCGCCCACGCATAAACGCGGTCGGGACTTTTGGAAGTCCAGTCGTGGATGTCCTCATGCCCCATTTTGTTAAGCTGGCTGATGCCGGAGGACAGAAGATAGAAGAAGCATTTGACCATAAGCTCCTTGGTCGCTTCATCCTCGGGCGCTTTGGTCGCGCCAAGCAGTGAGGACATTTTGAGAAGCGTCATCAAAAACGCCTTGAATGCCCCGAAATGCTTGACGACGCCGCGCATCTTCGGCAGCGTGGCGGGACTGATCTTGCCCTTGAAAAAGGCATTCATCGCCTCCACACTCTTGAATTCCAGCTCCACATGCGGGCGGGGATCCACTTTATTGAGGTGCACAAGCCATTCGTCGCTGTTGACCACAAAGTGCATCCCGACCTTGCCGCCCTCCGCGTCCGGGTCAAGGGCGCTGACTTGAATCACGGCATGCACCTTGGCAAATTGCTTTTTCAAGGACGGCACATCGGTGGCGATGACCTTGACCAGCGGCAGCGCGGCGTTGAAAAAGATCTTATTGGAATACAGTTCTTCTTTGGTATGCAAAACTTTCACGCTCCTTTCGGTACTGCCGGGGGAAATCAGACCTCGTCGTCCCAGTTGTCGTCAAGCTCGAAGTCCTTATGCATGACCTCGCGCACGGCCTCGATGATGCCGTTGGCGTCGATGCCGACGATGGACATGATATCCTCATGCAGCCCGATGGGCGCGAATTGGTCGGGATGACCGAGCTTTTTGAACGCGCAGCCCTTGCCGGATTCCACGACGACCTCCGCGACTGCGGAACCAAGCCCGCCGAGCACACTGTGATCCTCGACCGTGATGATGCGGCGGGTGTCCTGCACCGCCTTGAGGATGGCTTCCTTGTCGATGGGCTTGATCGTATGCATATTGAGCACGCGCACCTTCAAGCCGTCGGCATTCTCCAGGAACTTTGCCGCTTCGCGCGCCTGGAACACGCACGAGCCGCAGGCGATGACCGTGATATCGGTGCCGGGATGCACCTCCACCGCCTTGCCGACCTCAAAGCCGTAATCCTCGTTATCGTACAGCACGCGGTCAAACCCACGGTTGATGCGGATGTAATAGGGGCCGAAATTCTCATACGCCGCCTTGACCGCGTTCGCGGTCTCGTAGCCGTCCGCCGGGCAGATGACCGTCAGGTTCGGCATGGCGCGCGTCACTGCCAAATCAACAATGGCGTGGTGCGTGGAACCTGCCTGCCCAAACGACGTGCCCGCGTGGGTGGCGATGATCTTTGCATTGACGTTCTGATAGCAGATGTCGGTGTGCAGCTGGTCTGCCGCACGCAGCGACGCGAACACCGAGAAGGTGGAGGCGAAGGGAACAAGCCCCGCGCGCGCCATACCTGCCGCGACGCCCAGCATGTTCTGCTCGGCAATGCCGACGTTGAACACGCGCTCCGGGCAGGCGTTGGTGAAGTCCTGCAGCTTCGTCGAGGTGGCAAGGTCTGCCGTGACCGCGACGATCTCCTTATGTTCTTTGGCAAGTTCCGCCAGCGTTTTGCCGTAGATTTCCGAAGTGGAAAGCTCGGGGGTCTCAATGACGTTATAAACAAATCCTCCAGCCATTACGCAAACTCCTTTCCGCAGCGCGCAATGCGCTCGGCGCTGTATTCATCCAGATCCTTCGCGGCGGTTTTCGCCATTTCGTCGTCGATCGCGCCGTAGTGCCATTTGTAGTTGCCCGCCGTCAGCTTGATGCCGACGCCCTTGACGGTATCCGCCACGATGACGCTCGGTTTTTCGGTGCAGGCGTGCGCCTCGTCGATGGCGCGGCACAGATCCACAATGTCGTTGCCGTTGCAGGTGATCGTGTTGAGCCCGAACGCCGTGAATTTATCGGCCAGCGGCTCGAGCTTCATCACGTCCTCGGTATTGCCGTCGATCATGCAGTGGTTGCGGTCGACAATGGTGATGCAGTTGGTGAGGTTGTAATGGCGGATGGTCATTAAGCCCTCCCAGTTGGAGCCCTCATCCAGCTCGCCGTCGCCGGTGACGACATAAGTCGTGTAATCCTTGCCAAGGACCCGTGCGGCGATCGCCGTGCCTGCGGCGATCGGGATGCCGTGGCCCAGCGACCCGGTGGACGCATCTACGCCGACGACCTTGTTGGAATCCAGATGGATGCCCATTTTGGAGTTCGTCAGGTTGAAGGTCTTAAGCTGCTCGGGATCGTTCCAGCCGAGGTCGCACAGCACGGGCGCATAAGCGATGCCCGCGTGGCCTTTACTCAGAATGAAGCGGTCGCGGTCTTCCCACTTCGGGTCATCGAGCTTGATGTTCAAATAGCGGTGATACATAACGGTCAGAATGTCCATGACACTCATGCCGCCGCCGATGTGGCCGCTGCCCGCCCAAACCGTGGTTTGCAGGCAGAGGTGGCGCAGGTCGTTTGCCTTTTTCTCCAGCGCCAGCCACTCGTCCTTGGTCAAAGGTGCTCTTTGCATAGTTTTCCTCCCTTATATCGCTGCGGCGGATGCCGCAAATCGTTTCCGCTTTCTTAAGCTTTGAGCTCCGGGTGCCGCTTTTCGACCACGCCGAATGCATCCTCTGCGATCTCGATCGCTTTTTTGATGTCCTCGTCGGTGACGGCGGCGTTGATGAAGTGGTTGTGGTGCGACGCCAAAAACAGCCCGCGGCTGACGCATTCGGCGATCCATTCCTGATGGAGCATCAGGCTGTCGTCGTTGGCAATGCGCAGATAGAAGAGCGCCGGCTCACCCGAAACGACCAGATCGAACCCGTGCTCGGCGGCTGCCGCCTTGAAGCCCTCCGTGAGCTTCGTGCCTTTTTCACGGAACATGGTCGGGATGTCGAGCTTCTTCATTTTGTTGATGCACGCGATGCTCGCTGCAAACGGGACGGCGCTCATCCAGTACGAGCCCGTGTAGGTGATGCCCGAAACCGTGCTCTTCATATGCTCGCCGCCGCAAAGCGCCGACATGTTGTAGCCGTTGGCAAGCGCCTTGCAGAAGCAGATGAGGTCGGCTTTGATGCCGTAGTAATGGTCGGAGCCCTGCAGATCAAGGCGGAAGCCCGTGCGCACGTCGTCGAAGATGAGCACCATGCCCTTTTCGTCGCAGAACTTGCGCACCGCCTGCCAATATTCCTTGGAGGCGACTTCATTATCCTTGAAGTTGCCGTGGTCGTAAGGCTGTGCAATGAGGCCCGCCACGTCGCCGTCGCAGGCATTGTAGGCGTCCTCCAGTGCTTGCAGGTTGAACCACGGCACGACCACGTTGTTTGCAACGTCCTCGGGCAGGATGCCGGGATAGTCCACCTTCTGCGCCCACTGGAAGTCGCCGTGGTAATAGCCCTTTAAGAAGAACATCTTCTTCTTGTGCGTGTGTGCGCGCGCTGCCATGACTGCAAGCGTGGTGGTGTCCGAGCCGTTCTTTGCAAAGAACGCCCAATCCGCCGAAGCGACGGTATCCACCAGATTTTCGGCACATTCCACCATGACCTTGGACGGCGAGGTGGTGCAGTTGCCGAGCTTTAACTGCTTGAGTGCCGCAGCGTCCACATCGGGATCGTTATAGCCGAGCACGTTCGGCCCGTAGGCGCACATGAAGTCGATGTACTTGTTGCCGTCCACATCCCAGAAATAGGTGCCCTGCGCCTTTTCCGAGAAAAACGGCCATTTCGAGACCGGCACCCAAAGTCCTTCGGCGGGGCCGAGATGCCCGTAAATGCCCGAGGGGATCACCTTGACGGCACGTTCAAAATATTCGCGGCTTTTATCATGCTTGTATTCCGGAAATTTGCTCATGTGAAAAGCTCCTCCCTTACGCTAAGTACAGTGCAACCCGGTCGAGGATGCGGTTCATGTTGTCTACCATCGAAAGCATCCCGCGGATCTCCACCGTACCGCGGCCGATGCATTCCAGAGAATTGATCCTGCCGTTGAACAGGTCGTTTGCCAGCTGCAAAGAATCAAGCTGCATAATGGCGCGCGGCTTTTCGGGCGCTTTTTTGATCGCGACCAAATGATGATCCTTAACGCGCAGCGTGGCGGCGGGGCCGTTCTTGATAAGGAACGCAACGTCGCCGTCAAGCATATAGGAGGCACTCGCCTGCCCGACCTTGTCCTGATTGCCGATCTGCGCAAGCGCCACGGCAATGGTATAAAACGTCAATACCGTGGACAGCTCAAAGAAGGCGGGATCACGCAGATTTTCCTCGCTCGGACGCAGGAATTCCGTCAGGCGGTCGGTGAGCGCCACAAACGTTTTCAGCAAAAAGCCGATCTTGGAAAAGCCCTTGACGGGGATAGGCGTGACGGTGCCGTCGATCATCCCATTGAATTTCTCGCAGGAGGAAAACGGGATCAGAATGTCGTGCGGCTGCTTGCCGTCCTCCATGCGGCAGCCCTTACAGGTAAATTTGATGGTTGCGCAAGGCCCGCCCTTGACGTCAAAGCAGACGGATACGGGCTTTTTGAGCTCGTATAAGATCTCCTTGGCTTTGGTATCCAGCTCGCACAGGTTTTCAAGCGTGCCGAGAACCCCGTACAGGTTGACGAACGCCAGTGTTCTTGAATCGGTCAATGGAATTCCTCCTTCACGTTTTGATTGCCGACATAGTTCCCAAGAAAACTATGTGAAAAGTATAGCAAATCTTTCATGCAAAGTCAACGAAAACCCGTGAGCTTGCCCTTAAAAATCCGTGGAAAAGCGTGCATATGTCTGTATGCGGCGGAAATGGAAAAAAACAGGTGATTTTTTCTGGCAAGTGTGGTACAATGTTATATGTATATGGTCGTTTTCCGAAAAGCTGCGTAAGGCTTCGGTGAAAACGGTCGGAAAGGACGAGAAGCCATGTCATTTTTGAAAAAAATATTCGGCGACTATTCCTCGCGTGAGATCAAACGGATCCTGCCGCTGCAAAAGCGGGTGCTCGCGCTCGAGAGCGAATACGCCGCATTGACCGATGAGGAATTGAAGGCCAAGACCCCGCAGCTTCGCGAGCGCCTGCAAAACGGCGAGACGCTCGACGACATCCTGCCCGAAGCGTTCGCGACCTGCCGCGAGGCGGCATCGCGCGTACTTAATATGAAGCACTTCCCCGTGCAGATCATCGGCGGTATCGTACTCCACCAGGGGCGCATTGCCGAAATGAAGACCGGTGAGGGCAAAACGCTGGTGGCAACGCTCCCCGCCTATTTGAACGCCCTTGCGGGCAAAGGCGTACACATCGTTACGGTCAACGACTACCTTGCCCGCCGCGACTCGGAGTGGATGGGCAAGCTGTACCGCTTTTTGGGTCTTTCGGTGGGGCTCATTGTTCACGAGTGCACCAACGAGGAGCGCAAAGCGGCATACGCCGCCGACATCACCTACGGCACGAACAACGAAATGGGCTTCGACTACCTGCGCGACAACATGGTGCTGTATGCAAACCAGCGCGTCCAGCGCGGGCACAGCTTTGCCATCGTCGATGAGGTAGACTCCATTTTGATCGACGAGGCGCGCACGCCGCTGATCATTTCCGGGCAGGGCGACAAGTCCACCGATCTTTATAAGATCGCGGACAGTTTTGCGAAATCCCTGAAAATGGTCACGGTCAAGGAGCTGGATACCAAGGTCAACGCCGAGGACGTGGTAGACGCGGACGGCGATTTCGTCGTGGACGAAAAAGCGCGCAGCGCGACGCTGACGAAGCGCGGCATTGCAAAAGCCGAAAAATTCTTTAACATTGAAAACCTGATGGACGCAGAGAACATCACGATCCTGCACCACATTGAGCAGGCGATCCGCGCCATCGGCGTGATGAAGCGCGATGTGGACTATGTTGTCAAGGACGGCGAGGTGCTCATCGTCGACGAGTTCACCGGCCGCATCATGCTCGGCCGCCGTTACAGCGAAGGACTTCACCAAGCGATCGAGGCGAAGGAAGGCGTCAAGGTCGAGCGCGAGTCCAAAACGCTTGCGACCATCACCTTCCAGAACTATTTCCGCCTGTACAACAAGCTGTCCGGTATGACCGGTACGGCGATGACCGAAAGTCCCGAGTTCCAGGACATCTATTCGCTCGACGTTGTTGCTATCCCGACCAATAAGCCGATGATCCGCGTGGACGAACCCGATGTGCTGTATAAGACCGAGCAGGCAAAGTTCAATGCGATCATCGAGCAGATCCTCGCCTGCCACGAAAAAGGGCAGCCCGTGCTTGTGGGTACGATCAGCATTGAAAAGAGCGAAGCGCTCTCCAAAGCGCTGCGCAAGCGCGGCATCAAGCACGAGGTTCTTAATGCGAAGTACCATGAAAAGGAAGCCGAGATCATCGCGCAGGCGGGCAAATACGGCGCCGTGACCATCGCCACGAACATGGCGGGCCGCGGCACGGACATCATCCTCGGCGGGAACCCCGAATTTATGGCAAAAGCGGAGATGCGCAAAAAGGGCTTCTCGGAAGAGCTTATCGCCGAGGCGACGGGCTTTGCCGAGACGGACAACGAAGAGATCCTCGACGCGCGCAAGACCTTCCGGGAGCTGGAAGATAAGCACAAAGCCGAGATCGGTGCGGAAGCCGACGCCGTGCGCGAAGCGGGCGGGCTTTACATCATCGGTACCGAGCGCCACGAGTCGCGGCGTATCGACAACCAGCTGCGCGGGCGTTCGGGCCGTCAGGGCGACCCCGGCCGCAGCCGTTTCTATCTCTCTGCCGAAGACGAGCTGCTGCGTCTGTTCGCAGGCGACCGCTTCTACACGGTGCTTGATTCGTTCAAATCTGTCGGCGACATGCCCATCGAGACCAAAATGCTGACAAACCTGATCGAGAATGCACAGAAGAAAGTGGAAGGCAACAACTTCGCCGCACGCCGCAACGTCCTGAAATTCGACGACGTGATGAACAAGCAGCGCGAGGTCATTTACGGGCAGCGCAACCAGGTGCTCGACGGCGTGGACCTGCACGCGACCATTCAGAAAATGATCGACGACTTCTGCACGGCACAGGCGGCGTTCTACTGCCCCGCAGCCTTACCGAAGAGCGACTGGAACCTGCGCGGCATGCAGACGAAGCTCGGCTGGCTGCTTGGGGACACGGACGTGGAATCGATCACTTCGCAGGAAGCGTGCGCCGACCTGCTCAAAGATCTGGCAGACAAACGCTATCAAGCGCAGGCGGAAAAGTTCGGCGACTTTATCATGGGCGAGCTCGAGCGCAAGATCCTGCTGCAAAACGTGGATCTGCGCTGGATGGACCACATCGATGCGATGGAGGAGCTCAAGCGCGGCATCTACCTGCGCTCTTACGGCCAACAGGATCCGGTCGTTGCGTTCCGCCGCGAGAGCTTCGATATGTTTGACGAAATGACGGCCGCCATCCAGGAGGGCACCGTCGTAGGCATCCTGACCGTGCAGCTGCGCACGAATCAGGAGGTCAAGCGCGAACAGCAGGTCAAGATCACGGGCACATCCGGCGGCACGGACGGCAGCGAAAAGCGCCAGCCCGTGCGCAAGGCGAAAAAGCCCGGCCGGAACGACCCCTGCCCCTGCGGCAGCGGCAAAAAGTATAAGCATTGCTGCGGCAAGGATGATTAAACCAAGAATCGAATATAACGCAGAAGCCCTCACCGAAAGGTGGGGGCTTCTGTTTTATGTGATGTTCGCATGTTGCAAATCCCCTTTTCGGGACGCAGCCTACGGTTGCGGCGCGGTCGGCGCCGTTTTTCATCCGGCAGGAGCCGTTCCGAAAGACGGGCGAGCGCGCCGCCGAACGGGAACAGCAGCAGTGTGCTTGCTATGTTGAACAGGGTGTGGAAATGCGCGATCTGTGCGGCGGGGTCGCCGGGGGCGAGCGCCTGCATCAGTTCGGGCAGCGGCATTGCCATGCACAACGGTGTAAAGATCGCCGTGCCTATGGCGTTGAACAAAATATGCACCGCGGCCGCGCGCTTGGCGTTTTGGGAAGTCCCGACGGCGGCGAGAGCTGCCGTAACGCAGGTACCAATGTTCTGCCCGAACAGCACATACACAGCAGCGTCCGCGCCGATCAGGCCGTTTGCCGCGAGCGCCTGTAAGATGCCGACGGCGGCAGACGAGGATTGGATCACCGCCGTAAATACTGTGCCCGCAAGGATGCCGAGCAGCGGACTTTCAAATGCGGTGAGCAGGCGGATAAACTGCAGCGACCGCGCAAGCGGCGCAAGGGCGTCGCTCATTTCGGTCATGCCGAGAAACAAAAAGCCGAGTCCTGCTGTCACCTGACCGCAAAGCCGCAGGGCGCGGCGTTTCGAGAAGACCGCAGGGAGCACCCCGCAGATCGCAAAAATGGGGGCGAGCTGCCCGAAATCGAGCGCGACGAGCTGGCCTGTGACGGTCGTCCCGATGTTTGCACCCATGATGACGCCGACCGCCTGTTTAAGCGTCATCACCCCTGCGTTCACAAAGCCGACGACCATGACCGTCACCGCAGAGGAGGATTGGATAACGGCCGTCACGCCGGTGCCGACGAGCACCCCCGCAAGCGGGCGGTCGGTCAGCCTCGAAAGCAGCCTTTGCAGCCGCTTACCCGCCGCTTCCTCCAGCCCCGTACTCATCATCTGCATCCCGTATAAAAACAGCGCGAGCCCCGCAAGCAGGCGCAACACCTCCGTCCCCCGCATACGCGTCCTCCTTTTCTGCACAAAGCCATACAATCGTATGACGTGCGCGACGAACGTATGCGTGAAAAGGGCGGGCGCTCCTGCTTGTAAACAAACTAATCCGCAATCCGCCTTTTATAAAAATTTTTTCAGACGCCGTAAGACGCCGTCTTGGGGCACCCCCGGCGAGGGTGCCCCAGGCCAAACAGTCCACAGGACTGTTTGGCTTCCCCTCCTGCGCTTTTGGCTGAAAAGGATTTCGCGTCCTGCGGGACGCGACGGGGGCGCCGCCCCTCGACCCCGCCGCCTTTTGTAAAAGGCGGACGAAAACTTTAACAAATCTTTTTATAGCTTTTGCAACAGACTAAGGCGGGCGCTTCCGAGAAAGAAGTGCCCGCCTGTTCTTTATTTTGGATCGACTTTGCTTACAGCAGGGAAGCGACCATATCGCCCATTTCGGAAGTAGAGACCTTGCGAAAGCCCTCTTCATAAATATCGGGTGTGCGCACCGTCTCAAGTGCCGTATTCACCGCGTTTTCGATCGCCGCTGCCGCCTGCGGCTCGTCGAGTGAGTACCGAAGCATCATCGCCGCAGAGAGGATCGTGGCAAGCGGGTTTGCGATCCCCTGCCCCGCGATGTCGGGCGCGGAGCCGTGGATGGGCTCGTAAAGCCCGAATTTGCCCTCCGCGAGAGACGCAGAAGCGAGCATGCCGATCGAGCCCGAAATCATGGACGCTTCATCCGACAAAATATCGCCGAACATGTTGGAAGTCACGATCACGTCGAACTGCTTCGGGTTGCGCACAAGCTGCATGGCGCAGTTGTCCACATACATGTGGTTGAGCTCCACCTCCGGGTAGTCGGCGGACATTTCGATGACCGTCTTGCGCCACAGCCGCGAAGAGTCGAGCACATTCGCCTTGTCGACGCTTGTCAGCTTTTTATTGCGCTTCATCGCCATTTCGAAGGCGGTTTTTGCGATGCGGCGGATCTCCGGCACGGAATACTGCTCGGTATCATAGGCATACGCGACACCGTTTTCCTCGCCCGTGCCGCGCTTGCCGAAGTAGATGCCGCCCGTAAGCTCCCGGACGATGAGGAGATCCATGCTGTCACCGATGATCTCGTCCTTAATGGGCGACGCGCTCTTAAGCGGCTTGAAAATCGTCGCGGGGCGCAAATTCGCATACAGCCCCAGCGCACTGCGAATACCCAGAAGCCCCGCTTCGGGACGGTTGGAACCGGGCTGGCTGTCCCATTTCGGGCCGCCGACCGCGCCCAAAAATACGCAGTCTGCCGCCTTACAGGCGTCTACGGTCTCTTCCGGCAGCGGCACGCCCGTTGCGTCGATCGCCGCACCGCCCATCAGCCGCTCGTCACAGACCATTTTGAATCCGAATTTTTCCCCGGCGGCATCCAAGACCTTCAGCGCCTCGTCCACGATCTCGGGGCCGATGCCGTCGCCCTTTAACACCACGATCTTATGTTCTCTCATGTTCTATTGCTCCTTTTTATACTTGTTTTTCTGCCTTGCACCGCAGGCGTACATAATCTGCCGTCCACACGCCGTTTTGATATAAGCTCGGGCGCAGGGCTTCCACGGCTTCGCGGATGATCTCCTCTGCCTGTGCTGTCGGGATCGCCGCAAACGGTTCCTTGACAAACATCTTGATCCAGCCTTCCATGCCTTGCTCGCCCGCAAGCGGCGTCGGGCGGTCAAACAGCGTCGCATACGTCACGCGCAAACCCGCCTGCTCCAAAAGCGGGGCGTATTCCCCAACCGTCGGGAAATAGAACGGCATGTGATACGCTAAGCCGCGCCCCTCGAAGGCACGCCGCAGCGCACTGTGGATCTGCGCACCGCAGCCCGCGCCGCCCATTTCAAACACGAACTGCCCGCCCGCGCGCAGCGCACGGGAGATACAGCGAAGCGCATCCGGCTGGCGTTCGCGGTCGATCCAGTGCAGCACCGCGTTGGAAAATACCGCGTCCACAGGCGTTTCCAACGAGAAAGCCGTCGCGTCCCCTTGGAAAAAACGGACGTTCGGGCAGCGCTGCCGCGCGAGCTTGAGCTGTGCTGCGTCCGCGTCCATGCCGCAGACGTCATACCCCGCCTGCACAAGCTGTTCGGTCAGCGCCCCGCCGCCGCAGCCGAGATCCAGCACCGTGTTTGCCTTTTCCCGATCCAACAGCGCCAAAAGCGCCTCCCCGTATTTCGGCACAAAGGCGAAATCCTGCGCGTACTTGCCTGCATCCCATTGGATATTCATTTTATTTTGCGCCCTCCGCAGGTTCAAAGATCGGCGGCTGCGGCGCACGCACACAGTTCTTCTGGCAGCGGTTGATCGCGCACAGAAGACCCTTCATCGAGGCGTAGTTGATGTTGTGGGAGATCCCGATGCCGAACACATCCTTGCCCTCGGGATTTTGGATGTGGATGTAGCTGACCGCCTTGGAGTCGCTGCCGCGGGAAATGGCGTGTTCGCTGTAATCCACAAAGCGGTAATCCTGCAAGCCGATCTTGTTGAGCGCCTGGCAGAACGCTTCGATGGGGCCGGAACCCGTGCCCTCGATCTCTATAGGCGCGTCGCCGTTATATTGCAGCGTACCGGTGAAATGCACCTTGGTAAGCGCCTCGTGCTCCTCTTTTTCCTCGCTGAACTTATGACGCAGGAGCTTATACGGTCCGCAGACATTGCGGTATTCCTCGATGAAGAGGTCGAAGACCTCCTGCCCTTTTAATTCCTTGCCCGTCTTTTCGCAAGCCGCCTGCACCACAGCGCCGAATTCGGGGTGCATGGCCTTGGGCATCTTGAAGCCGAATTCGTGCATCACATACGCTGCGCCGCCCTTGCCGGACTGGCTGTTGATGCGGATGATCGGCTCGTATTCGCGCCCGACATCGGCAGGGTCGATGGGCAGATACGGCACTTCCCAGCGGTCGGAGTGTGTTTCCGCCATATAGGCTTTACCCTTGTTGATGGCATCCTGATGCGAACCCGAGAACGCCGTGAACACAAGCTCGCCCGCATACGGCTGGCGGGGACCTACCTGCATTTTTGTGGTGCGCTCATAGACCTCTTTGATGTGGTTGATGTTCGAGAAATCCAGCTTGCAGTCCACGTTCTGCGTGTACATATTCAAAGCGAGCGTCACCAAATCCACATTGCCCGTGCGTTCGCCGTTGCCGAACAGCGTGCCCTCGATGCGGTCTGCGCCCGCGAGCAGCCCCAGTTCTGCCGCCGCGACCGCCGTGCCGCGGTCATTGTGCGGGTGCAGGCTGATGATGGCGCTGTCACGATCCTTCAAATGGCGGCAGAAATACTCGATCTGGTCGGCATAGCCGTTGGGCGTGCTGCCCTCGACCGTGCTCGGCAGGTTGAGGATGACCGGGTTTTCGGGCGTTGCGCCAAGCTCGTCAAGCACGCGCTGGCAGATCTCGACGGCATAATCCGGCTCCGTGCCCGAAAAGCTTTCGGGCGAATACTCATAGCGGATGTGGATGTCGGAATGCTGCATCAATTCGTCGGAGAGCTTTTTGACAAGCCGCGCGCCGCTGACGGCGATGTCCGTAATGCCGTCCATATCCTTTTTGAACACGACCTTGCGCTGCAAAGTCGAGGTGGAGTTATAGAAGTGGATGATGACGTTCTTCGCGCCTTCCACCGCCTCAAACGTCCTGCGGATCAGGTGTTCGCGGCACTGCACAAGCACCTGAATGGTCACATCGTCAGGGATATAATTGCCTTCGATAAGCGTGCGCAGGATCTCATATTCCGTCTCAGACGCGGACGGGAAGCCGACCTCGATCTCTTTAACGCCGATATCCACGAGCGTCTGGAACATCTCGAGCTTTTCTTCGAGATTCATCGGGTCAATCAGCGCCTGATTGCCGTCGCGCAGATCGACCGAGCACCAGACCGGCGCTTTTTCGATGGTTTTCGTGGGCCATGTGCGGTCGGGAATGTCCACGGGCACAAACGGGAAATACTTGTTCGTTTTCATCTCATGTGTTCTCCTTTTCTAAATTACAATAAAAAAATCGCCCGCATTCTGCCGTTCGGCAAAACAGGGGCGAGGAAAATTCCACGCGGTACCACCCTAATTCAGCGGCGAAAACGCCGCCCTCTGACGACCTCCAACAAGGTCTGACCGAATAACGAGGTCAACCGTCCTAACCTATGCTTTCAGTTAGGCGACTCCGGAACGAGCTATGCGCAAACCTTCCGTACTGCCTCGCACCACACGGCAGCTCTCTGAACCTTCCGATTTGCCTTATTTCCTTCACAGTCTTTGACAGGCGATATTTTATTGGTTTTTTCATTATATGCGAACACTTTTGATTTGTCAAGCGGGAATTTTGCGAATCAGTCGGCGCACTCCTCCACGAGTTCCCGATTTTTGTAGGCGAAGTGCTCCCACTTGCAGGGCACGCCCTGCTCTTTCAGCACGTCGAGAAGCGCCTGCTCATACACGGTGCTCTCGCTGCCGCAGGCCACGCAAAGCGTGACCTCATCCCCCAACCCTACCGCCGAGGTGTTGATGCCGCCGTACCCCGCGCCGAGATAGATCTCAAAACGCTCGACCATATCCTTTGCGGGTCCTTCGAGCGTATGTGCGCCGAGGTTCGAGAGCGTGGTGGTGATGGAATTGCCCGCTACGTGGCGGTACACCTTGCGGATGGCGTGTTCCCGCACCGCGCGCGGCACAAGGCGCGTAGCGGGATTATTGGCGGCAAGATAGGTCGTTGCAACGCCTGCGCGCACGCCCTTTTCTGCGGCGGCGGCGCGCACCTGGCTGTGTACGCTTTGCATGGCGCGGACAAAATCATTCGCACATTCCGAAGCGTGTAAGCGCACGTTTATGTAAAAGGCGAAATTGCGCTGGGTCTGCGAACCGTAAAACGTCCGCAGGTCCAAAGGCACCGAGATCGTTACGGGCAGCCCGCTTTTTTCCGCGTCCGTCGCGCGCAGGATGGCAAAATACACGGCGGCGCACAAGAAATCGTTGACCGTGCACCCGTGCGGCTTTGTGACGGGCTTGATGTCGGACACCTGCATCGAAAAGCTCGAAAAACGCACATAAAATCCGCCGTTTTTCGGAACGGGCAGACGCATGCGGTAGGATTCCTTTTCGAGCAGGGACGCCGCCTTGGCGGGTTTATAATACTGCTTGTACGGGTCTTCAAGCACTTCCGCCTTCGGCACGATTGCCGGCGGCGCGGGCACGCCTGTCGCAAAACAGCAATAAGCGGTCATCAGCGCTTTCAAAAACGTGACCGCCGCAACACCGTCGGCATTACCGTGGAACACGTCCATCGCAAGCCGCTTGCCCCGCACATACAGGCGGAAGCTCGGCTTTTCGGTATCGAACATGTCGGGATTTCGGATCGGCGGCTCGCCGTAGGAGACCACATCCAGATCCGTCGCCGCCACATGGACATAGCTCATAAAGGTGCGCTCGAGGTGCGAGCACATGATCGGGAACTGCGGCGCAACGTGGCGCACCGCACGGCGCAGGAGCGCCGCGTCAACATCCTCGCGCAGCACCGCGCACAGGCGGAACACATAGCCGCCCATGGCCGGGTAGAGGTTGGAAACGGAGTCGATTTTGTATTGCTTGGGCATACGTCTTCCTCCTGAAAACCGTTTACACCAAGAAAGACGCGCCGCACAGCGTTTTGTCCGCTGTACGGCGCTGTAAACTGCATATTGAGATTCTACCGCCAAAGTTTCCGCTTTTCAATCCTCCGCTTGGCAAAATTGACTTTTTGCGGGAACAGAATATACTGTAAAGCAGAGAATCCATCCAAAAGGAGACGACTGTACGTGTGGATCGTTCTTGCGTTTTTGTCGGCGCTGTTTGCGGGCGCTACTGCGATCCTCGCCAAATGCGGCATTCAAAAGGTCAATTCCAATGTGGCGACCGCGCTGCGCACCGGTGTTGTGCTCATCTTTTCCTGGCTTATGGTATTTTTGGTGGGATCGCAGGATACTGTGACCGAGATCCCGCCGAAAACGCTTATCTTTTTGGTGCTTTCGGGGCTTACGACCGGCGCTTCGTGGCTTTGCTATTACGGCGCACTGCACGACCCGCAGGCGCTCACAAGCGTCGTCGTGCCCATTGACAAATTGAGCGTCGTTGTGACGGTGATCTTCTCGCGCATATTCTTAAAAGAACGTCTGTCCCGCCGAGCGGCTTTCGGACCTGTTCTGCTTGTCGCGGGGACGCTTTTACAGCTGCTTTGATACCTTACGCGGGGTTTTTCGCCAAGCGCAGGAATACGATCGGTTTTTGGCTTTGCGGTGTTAGATGCTTTTTATCTAATACGATTTTTGCCGCGCAGGCTATGCTTTGCCGATAATACGGCGCGACATAAAGAAGCGGAAAGAGCAGCACACACAACAGCACCCACGGAAAAAAACGAAGCCGTTCGCGTGCATAGACAAAACAAAGCCCCCGGGCAACACGGCCGCTTTCGCGCAGGGTATCCACTACGCCGCGCGCCGGGTCAAGCGTCAGCAGCGCCTCACAGAACGCATACTTTTGCACGGCGGCAAAGCCGAAATACAGCCCCGTTATAAGAAAAGCCGCCAGCAGCACGCATACGGCGTAAAACAGGAACGGCGCAAGTCCCCTTGCGCGAAGCGTCAGCCACAAAGCGCCGGCGCCGATGAAAAAGGGAAGCAGATATCCGGCGAAGTGCAGAACGCCGAGCAGCCGCCGCAGCCAAAAAAAGTAGACGAGCTTGACCGTATCGCGCAGCGTCAGACGGTCAAAAAAGGCGGCAAACGATTGCGCGTGCTCCGCGTTGCGGTAAAACCAGCGCGCCGTGCAAAAGGATACCAGCGCAAACAGCGCGGATGACAGCAGCGCGCCCAGGACAAACAGCGCATACAATGCGGCGGTCAGATACGGATTTTTCCCAAGCTCTGTAAAACCGGACAGCATGGCAAGCATGCAGACGCTGATCCCGAAACCGGAGAGCAGCACAAGCTTTGCCGCTGCGCCGAACAGCCACACCGCCGTCATTCGCCCCCGGTTTTCAAGCATCCGTTTCTGCGCCGCCAAGCGCGCGTGTGCAAGCGTCATTACAAGCACCTCCTAAAAGGATCTTCCTGTTTCAGTATGCCCCCATTTTGTATGGATCTATGCTTTTTCCCACAAAATCCCTTTTTTTTAATTGACAAAGCTATGCATTATTGCATATAATGCATATAAAGCGGCCGGGCAAAGTGCATGCCGCCGCTGAATTTATGAGAAAGGAGAACGCCCTTTTAAAATTTTCGGGTGCCATCGAAAATAGCGCCGGGCCTGTCCAACGGTGCACTGTTGCCGCACAGCGGCATTCGGGCAGGTGACGAGGAAGAAGTCATCGAAATATTCGGCGGATGCTTCTTGCCCCGTATGTGCGGGGGCAGGGATGTGCGCAGCAAATGCCGCGCGCTTCCCACGTGTTTTCCAAAACCGGGCAGCAATGCCCGTCACAAAGAAACGCGACGCGCAAATCTATGATTTGCAAAGGAAAATTCAATATGTGTGGAATTGTTGGTTATATCGGGGAAAGCAGTGCTTCGCCGATATTGCTTGACGGTCTTAGAAAGCTGGAGTACCGCGGGTACGACTCGGCAGGGCTTGCCGTGTTCGGGAACGACGGTGTGCGCGTGATCAAAACGCGCGGACGCATTGCAGATCTCGAAAACAAGCTGCTGCAAGTTGGCGGCGCGGCGGGCTCGGTCGGCATCGGGCACACGCGCTGGGCGACGCACGGCGCGCCCAATGATGTCAACGCCCACCCGCACACGAGCACGAACGGCCGTGTGACACTGGTGCACAACGGCATCATTGAAAATTACACGGCGATCCAATCCATGCTGGAAGCGGCGGGCTACCGCTTTGTCTCCGAAACGGACACCGAGGTGCTCGCACAGCTTTTCGACTATTACTACAAAGGGGACGCGCTCGACGCCATGTGCAGCGTCATGCGCACGGTGCGCGGTTCATACGCCGTGGCGGTGCTCACAAGCGACCGTCCCGACCGCATCCTTGCGGCAAAAAAGGACAGCCCGCTGATCGTCGGGCGCGGGCAGGGAGAAAACTTCCTCGCGTCGGACATTCCCGCCATTCTCAAGTACACGCGCGAATGCTACCTGCTCGAAGACGGCGAGATCGCTGTACTCACAAGGGGCGAGCCCAAGTTTTACAACGCGGCGGGACAGCGCGTATATAAGGACATTTACCATGTTACATGGGACGCGGAATCGGCGGAAAAGGGCGGCTATGCCCATTTCATGAAAAAGGAGATCGCCGAACAGCCCACCGCCGTGCGCGACACGCTTTCGCCGCGCATCGAGGACGGCAGGGTCTCGATCCCCGAACTGCACCTGACCGATGCGGACATTCGACAGATCGGCAAGATCCATATCGTCGCCTGCGGCAGCGCATGGCATGTGGGCACGGCGGCAAAATATATTTTGGAAGCCGCGGCAGGCATCCCGTGCGAAACGGATCTCGCCAGTGAGTTCCGCTACCGCAACCCCATCGTGCGCAAGGGCGACCTGTGCATCGTCATCAGTCAGTCCGGCGAGACCGCCGACACGCTGGCGGCGCTGCGCGAGGCGAAGGCACGCGGGGCGCATGTGCTTTCGATCGTCAACGTTGTGGCAAGCACCATCGCCAGAGAAAGCGATGATGTGATCTATACCCTCGCAGGCCCCGAGATCGCCGTGGCGACGACCAAGGCGTTTTCCGCGCAGCTTGCCGTCGTATATCTTTTGGCGCTGCGCTTCGCGCGCGCTGTAGGAAGTACGCTCGCACGCCGTGAATCCGAGCTTTGTGAGCAGCTTTTACACCTGCCCGCGCAAATCGAGTCCCTGTTGTCGCTCGATGACGACATGGCGGCGCTCGCGCGGCAGTTTGCGGCGGCAAAACAGGTATTTTTCATCGGGCGAGGGCTCGATTACGCCATCGCGCTGGAAGGCTCTTTAAAGCTCAAGGAGATCTCCTATCTGCAATCCGAGGCCTATGCCGCAGGCGAGCTCAAGCACGGCACGATCTCGCTCATCGAGGAGGGCACGCCGGTAATCGCGGTCGCGACGCAGGACGCCCTGTTTGAAAAGACACTCGGCAACATCAAAGAAGTCCGTGCGCGCGGCGCGCGGGTGATCGCGCTCGTATCCGAGGACAACACGGAGATCCGTTCACTTGTGGATTATGTGATCCCCGTCCCGCAAACCGACGCGATGCTCAAGCCGTCGCTGGATGTGATCCCCTTACAGCTGTTCGCCTATTATATGGCGCTTGAGCGCGGCTGCGACGTGGATAAACCCCGCAACCTCGCAAAATCCGTGACGGTGGAATAAGGCAGCTTTCTCCGTCGAACAAAATCCTGTAAAGAAAAATCGCACCTCAAAAGGGTGCGATTTTTTACGTTTAGCTTTTCATTTCGGCTTATTCCGCCGGGTATATGTCAAAATCGATTTCTGTAATCCGCAGTCCGTCACCGGAACTGATTTTGATATTGCTGCCATAAGGACTTTCTTCCCAAAGCATGTAAACAAACGCCGTATTGCCAGTATAAACGAAATCCGGTTCGCCGTATTTTTTCGTCAATTCCTCCGCCTGATATGCACCGCCGAGTTGTATATTCTGCGGCAGCACCACGGAAGTCGACGAATTCCATATATCCACAGTCATGCCTGCCACAAGGCATTCGCCTGCCGGCGCCGGTGCGTCTCCATTATTATAGAAATGGATGTATACTTCAGAGCCCACGGCGTTATATGCCCGCATGTATTCCGAAATGTTTTTGACATTCAGCGGCTGCGAAACATCTGCCGTATCCTCCAGCACATAACCGGTTTTCTGTGTAAACTCTGCATAGGTGCAGGGGAACTGAACTTCCACGCCGTCAAACACGACCGTCATACTATGCGATTGAAAGATCGTGTCGGCATAACGGTTCCCATAAGCACGGTGCTCGCCGTCCTGCGCGGTGATATAGGGCGTTTCATAGCTGCCCGCAGCTTCGTCCTGCAATACAGAGAAGCCATACATACCCAGCGCAACGAGCAAAACGGTGAGGATGACGGTCAATACAAACCATGTAATAAACCCGCCGAGCGCGCTTTTGCCTGCCGATTTCGCTTGGATCGGTTTTTCGTCTTTTTGGGTAAGGTAAAGGATCAAACCGGCAAGCGGAATAAAAAAGCTCAGGATATTCAGTCCGACGGATTTTTTATCGTCTGCGGCTGCCGGCGCAACCGGATTCGACGCAGAAGGCGATGGATTCTCCGACGCAGGATAACCGCAGGCAGGACACACGTTATCCTGCAATTCCGTTCCGCAGCGTCTGCAAAACATCGTTATACCCCTTTATTCCGCCGGGTACACGTCGAGCGAGATCTCCTCGATCGTCTGCCCATCGCTTGTTTCGATTTCAAGCCCATTGTAAACGTCGTTATCATCTTCCCAGGAAACGGTGGCATATCCACTGTCCCCGGTATAGGTGCTTGCCGGTTCGCCGAATTTCTCGCGAAATGCGTTGAGGTCATACACGTCGCCGACCTTGACATTCTGCGGGAACGCAACATCCGCTACGGGGTCGCCCCAGCCGGCATCTACAGCTACACCGACCACAAGGCTTTCCTGCACGGATACCGTTGCCGAGCCGCTGTTGAAGCAGCGAATATCCATTTCCTGCCCGGCGGCGTTTTCCGCCGACATTAAATAGGTATATTCATATTCTGCAAGCTGTACCGCCAGATTCTCCGAATCTTCCAGCACATAGCCGGTCTTTTGTGTGAATTCGCTGTAGGTGCAGGGCAGGCTGATCTCTACATCGTCAATGACGACCGTCATATTCTGCCAGTCCAAAGCAGAGGTGTTCTGCGAATTCGTATCAGGCGTAAATGCAGGAGTTGCATCGTCCTGCAAAACAAGACCGGGATCCGCATAATCTTCCAACGCGCGCATGCCGATGGTAAACGAAATAATAAACATAACAATGGACAAAACGATCCCAACAATAAATCCGGCAAGTGCGCATTTCCCCATGGATTTTGCCCGAATGGGTTTGTCTTTCTTCGTCGTCAGATAAAGGATCAAGCCAATCACCGGGAAGAAGAAGCTCAGAATATTCAGTCCGACGGATTTTTTATCGTCTGCGGCTGCCGGCGCGTTATACGGCGCATAAGGCTGCCCGTATGCATAAGGCTGCCCCGCAGACGGTGTATAAGGCTGTGCGGGCGGCGCGTACGGCGGCGTCTGCCCGGCGTAAGGTGCTGCATACGGCTGTGCGGGCTGACCTGCATTCGGCGCTGCCACCTGCTGCGCGGCAGTTTCCGGTGCAGCGGGCTCTGCGGCAGCCGGTTCGACAGGCTCAGGCACAGCAGGCTCGGCTGCGGTCGGTTCGGCTGCCTTTGGCGCAGCGGGCTCGGCTGCTTCCGCCGCGGCCGCTTCCGACGAAACCGCCTCAGTCATCCCCGAAGCCGCCTCGGCAGCCGAAGTCTCCGCCGCAGCAGGTTCTGCCGCAGCGGGTTCTGCCGCAGCGGCTTCAGATACATCCGCAGCCTGTGCTTCCGGCTCGTGATACCCACAGTTCGGGCACACATTGTCGTTCATTTCCGTTCCGCAGTTTCTGCAAAACATAAAAATCCCCTTTCTGTTTTGTCTGTATTGCTTATGTAAATCGGCTGCACGCCGCCCATATCGCTTTTACGCTATACGGGGAGCCGTGTGCTGCCGTTTTTGCCGTATGCACTTTTTCTATATCCTATGATACAACTCCTGCCCACTATACACACGGATATTTGTATGTTTTATACCGATTTTGCGCCAACTTTTCTAAAATTTAGTATAGCATATACCTTTGCGATTTGTCCAGTGGGGAATAGAAAATCCTCTGCCTTGTGCGCAGATATCAAAACCCATTGTTCCTTTTGCATCAGCCAGATTAAAAAATTTTTGCAAAATCAATATTTCCCAGGTAGCAGTGTTTTTGCAAAACAAAACAGGTTGTGTCCCTGCTTGTCTGGTTTTATCGCAAAGACCACAGCGGGGAAGTAGTTTAAGTAATGATTTTCTTCTATGGTCTCGTAAAAGGCTTGCGCAACGATTTCAGGTGGATTGTGAAATGCGCCGCAGCCAAAAGCTCCGAGGATCAGCGTCTGCACGCAGTTGTCCAACGCCGCTTCAAATATATTTTGGATCCGACTTTTAAAAATCGTTTTTAAGGCATCGGGCACTGCGGTTTTCTGCGCCGCCAGATACGGGGCGGCACAGGTGATGACGTCCACCGTGAACCATTCCTCTTGTGCCATCAGCTTCGGCACGGCACCGTCATCTTTAAACACCGTAACATCTTTTGTGTAGATCAGCCGATCCGAGTAAAACGGGCTATGCAGCTCCCTGTGATACTTGTAGTACGACGCGAATACATTTTCATCACATAAGCACGGATATAAGTTACTGCTTCTGCAAAGGCACTCTTCCTGTGCCATAGCGCCGATGCGCACGCCGCCTCCGGGCATTTCGGGATTGGCAAAATTCAACACAGCGGTCTTACCGATTGCCCTGTACATTTTCGCCGCGCGGAACGTTGTCGTTGCATCTACAATGATCTTGCCTTTTTGCCCGAATTCGATTCGTTTTTGAGAGCGATACCCTGCAAAATACACCGTGTTGGATTTTTTTGCATCCTCCGTCCGCTTACGCAGGACTTTCCCGTTTGCAATGGTCAGTGTATCCAAAAAGCATTTGACCAGTATTTCCTCCGGCATATAAACTCCTTTCCGATAAAGCATCAAGCCATATAGCATGAAAATACAGATTTTAGAAAGGCCCTCCGAATTGTTTTCCAATTCGGAAGACCTGTTTTCAACCTATGTCGTTTTTAAACATTTACAGCCATCAAGACCATTTTTTTGCCGTCCGATTGAAACACAAATTCCACTGTCGTCAAATCTGCAGTTTGGATTCCGGCGCCCTCTACTACATCCTCAAAGGTTTGATCGCCTTTTAAGTCCTCAAATCTTCCGATCGGGGAAATTTCGGGATTGTATACAATATTATAGACTTCATGGAACTGTGTTACGCACAACACATAACCATACACGCTGATCTGGTCACCCTGTGCTTGCGCCCGCAACAGCTTCCATCGCCACTGGCAACCCCCATTGTCATGCAGATAAAAATTTGCATAGATCAAATAGTCGTCAGTTTCGTAAACTTGCGAATGGTCATACGCTGCAGCGGTCGGGAACGGCATTTGATCACCCCAAAGCTGCTCGTAGCTTTCCCGCATTTCAGCTTTGGGATATGCTTCTAAGGGAACCCCCTCGAAGTAACTTACTGATGCCTCCCATTGTGAAATAAGCTGCTGTTGCTCTGCCAGCGGGATCGTCGTATCCTCCAAGTCAACCGCATCTGCGAAGCATGCCCAATACACAGGAGAAATCAAATCGGTTCCCCGGCGGTACGCATTGGTCGAAAAGAGCGGGATCGGATCATACCGCCAGGCATACAAAATTTCCTGCGCTGTATGTATTGCCTCCCACTCGGCGCTTGAATAATCCACCCCGAGATAATAGCCGTTTGCCAATAAGTCGTACAATTCCGCATATGTGTCGTTTTCCGGCGACAGCGGTTTATCATACAACTTACCGTCCGGGTTTTCCCCTGCATGGATCTCAACCGCATGCGCTGTATTATACGAATACATGGTTATAGCGTCGTGCTCATCTTGCCACGTGGCCTCCCGCGAGGAAATCGGCAGGGTTGGCGTGCCTGCGGCATCCGTTTCAAGCTTACCGAACGTGTATTCCGTTACGCCGGAAAAATCCTGAAAGAATTGCGAAAACTGTGTTGTACCGTAATTCGGGATACGTTGATCCAGCATTTTGCACGCGCCATCTGCATCCAACACCACCTGCGCGAACGCAAGCGGCAATTCTTCCTGTGGCACCAAATAAAATTCCCCGTTATAGTAATAGGCAATATTATCCAGATTGACGAAGTCGGATGCCGAGGATTGAGATAGAAAGACGAGTTCCGGAATATAGTCATCGTTCAAATCCACAACGGTGATATCGTTTCTGTTGTTCCAATGCATCAAGTCCGCATAGTGGTTCAAAATATAGTTTGCCGCATCCGCACAAAACGTTGCGGTTTGCGTTCCGCCGCTTTCGCTTTCCGAAGCTACCTCGGTCTGCCGCCATGCGGCGGGAAAAGAACTTACAGTGCGCCTCCTAATGCATCCGGAAGCAGCCGACACCGATAAGGTCAGGATAAGCAGCCATAGCAGAAAACGTTTTACTTTCACAGATACGCTCCTTCATTACTGGTCTTTGACAAGCAGAAAGCTCTTTCAAATAACATATCCGGCAGACGGCTCCCCGACATATTCAGCATATAACACGTAATGCCCTGTTGCGGGCAGATCCTCGCTTAAATCATATAACGTCGTATTTAAATAATACAACTGTCCCGCCTGCAATTCATATGTAAAATCAAAATTGCTGTATGTCCCGCGCGTATTTGCCTCCGTCAAAACGTTGTCGTTCTCATCGCAGAGCCAAATCACAGGCGCACCGGTCTCACAATCCGAATAAAAGCGATATACCCCGCTTGTTTCGGGGATGAAGCCGAAAATAAAACGCTGGTCCGGCGTTAAAACATAGATGTCGTTTTGCGCCTCCAAAACGATGTATTGATCCTCGGTCAACACATCATAGGCGTATTCTTCCTCCGGCGTCGGTGAAGAATTGCCGGAGAGCGCGAACGCCAATATCACGCCTATCAAAAGCAGCCCAACAGGTATGAGAGCCAGCAGTCCCAGCATGCTTTTTTTCTCACGCCTAACCGGCTGTACCGGTTTTACGGTATATGAAACGGCGGAAGGAACAGACGCAGAAGACGGCATAACAGTTTCCAGCGCCTGCCGTAATTCCGTTACGGATTGGTATCGCTTATTCGGAGAAAGCTGCATACAAGTTTGCAGGATCTGCTCAAAGCGCATGGATACAGCGGGATTCACCTGCCGCGCAGGCGGTATGCCGCCCACTCGGCAGGGATCCATGCCGGTGACCAAATGATACAGCGTAACACCAAGGCTGTATATGTCCGTTCGCGCATCAGTTTGACCGCTGCCGTTATACTGCTCCGGAGCAGCATAGCCGTGCGTTCCGAAATAAACCGTGTCCCGCGCATGATTGGGCTTGTATTCCCGAGCCACGCCGAAGTCGATCAGGGTGACACTTCCGTTTGGTTTGAGCATAATATTGGCAGGCTTCATATCTCTGTAAATGATTGCGGGCGTGCGCGCATGCAGATATTGCAGCACATCGCAGAGCTGCTTTGCCCACTGCAGCACGACCTGCTCCGGCTGCGCCCCCTTTTGCTGCAGCAGTTTGTCTAAAGACACGCCCTCAATATATTCCATTACAATCAAGTATGCCTGCGGTGTTTCAATTACGTCCACAATCGTGGGGAGACCCGGATGTCGAAGTTTCGTTAAGATAGAGGATTCCGCTAACAGAGCGTTCGAGGGGTTTCCCGGGCTTGTACGCCCGGTTTTGTAGACCTCTTTGATTGCCCAGTAGTTGTGAATGCGAATGTTCTCCGCCAGGAAAACACAGCTTGAACCACCTCTGCCGAGCACACGCAGAATTTTATAGCGATTGTCCACCAACATGCCCACTTGCAGCATAGGGGTCCCCCCTTTTTCAGATCTTTTCCAATTCGATTGTGCAGTCCTCGTCTGCCAGCAGTAACACTGTGCCGGGCGTCACGGATGTCCGTTTGCCGCGCACAAACCGGTTGTGGTTCTTGAAATATGTCCCGTTGGAAGAGCAGTCGGTTACAAAGTAGCGCCCCATGTCTTTGTTATATTCGATAGAGCAATGCAGTCGGCTGACTTTTCCATATGTGTTGGGAAGTCGGATCTGCGCCTGCTTAGTCTTGCCGATATAAGTGACCTCCCTCTCGCGCAGCGTGAAGCGTTTCCCGGTCAACGAACCAGACAAAATCATTATGCCGGGTTCCAGGGCGGCAAACGACGTTGTTTCCGCTGTAGCATCCGCTTCTGGGGGCGAAATCGGCGGCACATCCGTTTGAACCGGAATGATCGGTACGGTTTGTGCTTTTTTGCCGCGGCCGGAGTTACCGGCAGCAATTGCAACACCCACAACGATTCCAACCACCAGTAACACCACCAGGCAGATCAATGCCACCATCCCGCCGGAGACACTGCTTGTATCGTTGGTCGCCTCCATCTCGCCGATTCCTGTGGGCACCTCGGTCGAAGGTTCCCGAACCTCACTGCCGATTTCATTTTTTCCTGCGCTCCACACCGAATCCACACTACCGTCTCCGTCCGCATCAATGTTCAGGGATATTGCCGCGGTGTTGTCCGTAGAAGATGTAATCTTTGTTGTTGACGTGATCGGAACGCTGCGGAATCCGCGGGAGTCCGTAATGCTGTCGGAATCGTCAAAATAGTTGATGGTATAATCCATCGCTCCATCATCCGTACCGTTCAGCGTAACATCATAGACCTTATCCGCATCCAGTGTTACGACCTTGATATCTTTCTTTTTCCCAAGAAGCTTCAACGCACCAAAAGAGGCGGTATCTTTGTAGTTGCTTGCCGCACTGGAAAGGATCTCCCCGTTATAGCGGATCTCAACATCCACCGGGCAGGCTATATTGATCACGATTCGCGCGCCATTGTCAATGTCTTCGGCAATTTCACCGAAAGCAAATTGCAGGTTCTCTGCTTCCACGACCTCATGATAGCCGTCAACTTGATTGGTCAGCATCTCCATCAACGCAACGGCATCCGCTTCACTTGTGCCGGACAGTTGATGAAAAAAGCCGAGACTGTAAAGGTTGTATTCCTGCATGATTTCATTGCCGATGTCGACTACTGCGTTCTCATACGTATAACCGTACCAGCTAAAGTTACTGGAGGAGAAAGCGCCGCTGGAACTTGTCTGGCCTTCGTTCGGCAGCCCGTCCGCCATGATGACGATATTTTTGATCGCGTCCTCTTTACCGAACTGCTCCATCATGGTTTGTGCGCGTTCCAGCCCACCGTACATATTGGTCCTGCTGCCTGCCGACAGGTTGTTGATAACGGAAATCAGACTATTCAGGTCGGAAGTCAGATTCAGATTTTCCACATAGGAATCGTAGTATACCAACCCGACCCGATTGCTGTATGGATCTTCCAGCAGATCCGTGCAGAATTGTATCGCGGCCTCTTTCATTTCTTCAAGCGGGGTGCCGCTCATACTGCCGGACACATCCAAGACCAAAATGGTATCGCGCGCCTGTGAGGCGACACGAAGCTGCGTTGTACGAGTCACCTGCTGCCCGTTGCACATGGCAGTTGCAGAAATTTCCGCAACCCCTTTCGACACACCGTACACAATACCGCCCGAAGCAACTGTCGCAACGCTTTCGTCGGAAGAGGTCCATGTCATTTGATATTCCACGGCATCCTCGGGCTGCACGGTGGGCTCGATCACATTGGTTTCCCCGATCGCAATGACCTGCTCGCTCGGGAGAGTGAAATCCTCAAGCCCCGTTCCGACATATCCGCCAGACAGCACTGTCTCCATAGCCGCCTGCGCATTTAAAAGCGGGTATGTGTCCGTAAATGCGCTGTCTGCATACCCGTAGCTTCCGGTCGCTGTACTGCAAAGGATCTCTTTGACCTGTGCCCCGGTCAGTGTCGGTGAGGCGCCAAACAGCATTGCCGCCACGCCTGCCACATGCGGCGCCGCCATGGAGGTACCGCTTCCAAGCGCATAGCCTTCCTGATAGCTGCCGTCATTTTGTAAATTGGCATATGTACTTTCGATGCTGCTGCCGGGCGCAGCAAGATCCACTCGATCGCCATGATTGCTGTACGGCGCCATTTGGATTGCACCGGACTCCGTAAGCTCCGCAGCGCCGACGACTAAAATCCGGCTTTGCACCTCCGGGTTGGTGATCCCGCTGAAGAAATCGTATACCGCGTCCGTATCTCCGTATTCCGAGCCGTTCTTATCTTGCACATACCCGATAAAGGCCGTAGGATCCTGCGTGTATCGATGATCTTCGGACGGATCGCTTCGCGCGTTGTCATTGCCTGCCGATTTTACGATCACAAACTCATGTCCGTTGTTGACAAGCGCTAACAACAGCCGCTCTATGCCGGCGTTAATCTCATCTATTACCGCCTGTGCATTCACATTGCCATGAGATGCTGCAAAATTATACAGCTGCAACCCCATACTGATATTGATTACTTTGCATTGGTCCCTTTCGATCAAGATACGCAGTGCCGCGGAACAAATATATTCCGTTGTCATGGCTGCCGTACCGTTGATGGCAAATCCATATAAATTCACGTTCGGCATAATACCGGAAATGCCCACACCGTTATCAAAGCCGGCAGCTATCGTGCCTGAGGTATGGGTCCCGTGTGCCGAATCATCCCAATTTCTGTTATAATATGTCCTTTCAAAATTCAAATCCGTGTGGTCGGTATAAAACCAGTTGTCGATCAGACCCACATTCACGGTTTCCAACGTATCTCGGGAGTCCCAGGCTGCCGGCGCCTGGATCGCCTCCACGCCCCAGTTGTCCCCCTGCGGTGTTTGGGACCAATCCTGCGCCCACTGCGTATCGCTGGTCGGATAATAATCACAGGTTAAGTCCATACCGTAATTGAGACGAACCGATGAATATAATCCGCTTTGCCCGAGCTTTTCCTGCAATGCCTGCAGTTCTGCTAAACCGTATTCCTGCGCGAACTGAATCTGGTACTCGTTGGTTAGATCCGAATACCCGACAATGCTGCCGTTGTCTGCGGACAGCGCCGCTTCCACATCCGCACGGGTCACCGATGCATTCGGCACAACCAAAAGCTCATTATTTGCAAAATAGAGACCGTTCTCTGACACAATGTTAGCGTCATCGGTCACATGGAAATAAAAATTTTCATCAAAATATGTTTCGGTTACGGTGTTGACGTCCGAACCGACCACACTCCCGACCGTTGAAACGGACCCGGACTGTTCCCCACAGCCTGCAAATACCAGAAGCAACGCCGCACAAAGACTCAGCGCTATTGCGCGGATCCCGTATTTTCTCGCTTTGGGTCTGTTTTGCCGCACAAAATCACCTCGTTTTTTCACCGTCAATCTGTTAAAAACATCGTTTTATCGTTTGCAAGTTTTAAAATCGTCCCGGGCGCTACCTCTGTCGGTTTTCCTTTTGGAAGCTGCTGATCATTCGCCCAGGTACCGTTTTCAGAATAGTCCGTAACGATATACACATTCTTCCACGGATTATAGGAAATCCCCATGTGTTTGCGGCTGACCGCGGCGCGTTCTTTTTCAATCACTATACTGCAAAGCTGCGCGTCTTTTCCGATAAAAAGCTCTTCCTGTGCCGGGATGGGAAAATGCGCACCGGTGTATGCACCGGTCAGGCAGGTGAGCGTCGCCTGCTTCTGCTGTGTGAGGACTGTCGTTGCGGCAGACTGAGTACCGGTCTGCGCAGCGTTGTTCCATGCGTTAGCGGACTGAGTGCCGTCCTGCGCAGCGTTATTCCACGCATTTGCGGACTGCGCCACGTTCACAGCCGCTGTTTGCGCACCAAACTCCTTAAGTTTCAAATAAAAGTTGCCCTGTGTGGCACGCTTATACGGTGCAAGCCAGATGTTCAAAAGCCCGAACGTAAGTCCTGCCAGCAGATCCCAGCCGATAAAAGAAAGATCCAATACAAACAGATCCCCCTTATAGCCGTATGTGATACGCTTGCTTTCATTCAGCGCTTCTCTTGCGGTCATATTGGGGTTGTCCGCCAAAATATACGGCGCCATGGAATATGCGTATGCTTTAACAATGCCCGGGACAACAAACAGCAGCGACCACAGGTAGGTAAAAAAGTTCATGAGAATAAAGAGCCAAAGCGCCTTTCCGAAATAAGAAAAACCTGAAAATGCGTCGCCGACCTCAAATTTTTCCCTCTTGACCAGCTTCATCGTGATCAGTGTGATGGAAAAATTAAATACCGGGATTAAAATAACACCCGCAATTACAAGAGATGCCATCCCGCTGATCAAGCCAATGACCAGCATACATAGGAAATACGTCCCGATGCATCCTTGAATATTGCTTTTAGCCGTTGCTTTCAATGCAGCGCGATCTAACATATATTTCTCGCCCTTTCAAAACAAGTGCGGGCGGCAGGTCGAACGCTGCCACCCGCATCAAAGTAGGAGTAGAATCTGTTTGGGAAAAAAACAGGATCAGCCTAAGCGGAAAATGTTTTTATCATTGGCAAGCCGCAGTTCCGTGTTATGCGGCAGATAGGTGGGCTGCCCACGCACCATCTTGTTTCCGTTTGCCCATGTGCCGTTGGAGGAATAGTCCGTGACACAATACTGATCCAGCTGCGCGTCATAAACGATGCCGACATGCTTGCGGCTAATCTCCTTGTAGGCTGTATCGATCACAACACTGGAGACCTTGGCGTCTTTACCCACAATGATCTCTTCGCCGCTGTTCAGTTCATAGGCATAGCCTGCACAGGAGCCTCTCTCGCCCAAAAGGATGCCCTTGGACAGCACGCCGGTCTGCTGTTCCTCCGCCTCTTGTCTGAAGTCCTGCTGTTGCGGCAGCACGCGCGGCAGGAAGCTGCCCTTCACCGCCTGCGGGAGTGCTTTCGGATAGTGGTTTTCAAACGACGGATAATACGCATACGCCATCGGGTCAAACGGCTGTGCGCCGTTTTCAGCCACATCGGCAAACCGATTCAGGTTCTTAATGATAAAATACATGGAGCCGTAAGCGCCTGCCGTCAGTTCAGAGGAGAACAGGCAAACAGGAACGGCGAAGACAAACGCAAAGATAACGGCCGCAAGCTGCGAGCCCAGCGCGCAAAGGAAGACGATCAGACCGGGTATCAAAAGCGTAAGTGAAAACAGAAGATATGTCGCCGGGAAAAGCAACAGATCCGTACCCGTACGGAACAGATATGTATCTGCGCCGCGTTCCTTGATAACAAGCCCGTAACGGTATGCGTTCACCTTCAGGCGGCTTGCCTGCTTATACCACCAATAGTTCAGGTACATGCCGCTGGCAAAGCTGCCAACGACCGTGAAGAGGACCATGAAGACGAGCATCATGCTGAAAACCGTGATGGCTTGCGCCTCCTGCGCTATGGAAGCCGGGTCGGACATCAAAAGCTCCAGCAAGTCCATCGAGTTGCCGCTGAACAGGAGGGAGCCGTAGCCGATCACGCCGGAATCGGCAGTCACCAAACCGATGATCAGGCCGATCACCGCGCCGAGGATCGGTGCAATACCGCGAAGCATAACCGCCCCAAAAAAACCAAAGCGAGGTTCTTCCCCGTCCCCTTCGCAAAGGGCGTCTACCTCCTGCCCGATCTTGTTGGAAACCACCGCGCCGTAAATGCCGAGCGTCAGGCAGTTGAGCAGCACATACATGGCAAAACTTCTTTTTTGAATCGTCATGCTACTTCCACCTCCTCAAGTTCCGCAAGCCCGCGCTGGTTATATACGTCTGCAAAACGGTTCATGTTTTTGATCAGTTCCCAGCCGGAGACATATCCGTTGGACATAATGCTCAATACGAGGATATCCTTGCCGGTTTCTGCGATTTTGAACCCGTATCTCGGCGCGTTCGCACGCAGACGCTGTGCCAACTTGTATTCCCAATACCGGAAATACAGCCCGAACGTCACCGTACCCAGAATGGCAGCGATAAGATAGCTTTCCGTTTCCTTGCCATCCCCCTCACAAACTGTGTTTACATCCAACGACAGTCTGTAATAGAAAAACAGTCTGTAAATGTTGCCGGTAAAAATGGACAGTAAGACAAATCTTACCATGCTTCTCTCATGAATACTTTCCATATTTCCCCATCCTTTCCTTTACTCTTTTTCATCCGCTTTAACGGAATCCCATTTGAATTTGTCTGAACAGCAGGGTACAAACAGCAATTTGGTATCGCCGAGCGTCAAAACATCATAGGCCTTGATTTCCGTAGCAGCCAAAACTACGTTGTCGTTGAGATAAAACAGCTCTTTCGCATCGCCCGGCTGCACAAGGAACACATTCCCTTTGGGTTCATACAGAATGATGGCATGTTTCTCTCTGGAAACGGAAGCGTCACCCGTTAACGCAACATCCATTTCCGTCGAACGGCCGATAAAGTTTTTGCCGGTGACAAGCTTGAAGTCCTCGCCGAAATGTGTACCGGAAATCGCAACCAGCCAACCGACGACCGGATTGTTGGCGATGTCCTTAAAGTACCCTATCGTCTTTTGCACATCCTCCAGATCCACGGTGTTGTTGTCCGGCGTAAGCGGCGCTGTGTATAGGCTGCCGCCGTCATCGTCGTGCATAACCGTGCTGACGCTGGTCTGGTTGCAATGGGGACATTCATCGAAGCGACTTGCATCGTAAAAATGCCCGTTTTCGCATCTAGTCAAATTCATTTGTATCTCTCCTTACAAAAGAGTTTATTTTAAGCCGATCAAACGGCTTGTATACCGGTCAAGCTTGTGCGCCGAATTTCAATACAACAACCGTTGTATTGTCTTGATGGCGTTTATGCTTTGCGATCGCAGCATCCACCAGCCGCTGTGCCGCAACGGACATGGGTTCTGTTGCCGTGTGCAGAATGTGTAGAATTTCCGCTTCGCTGAGCGTGCGATATAATCCGTCGCTGCACAGCAGAACACAATCTCCTTTCTGCAAAGTGATTGGGTTCTCGCACAGGTTGATATATTCTACACCGCCAATGCCAATATAGCTGATCAACGCCTCTTTTTTCGGTTCCCGGTCCGCTTCTTCCTGAGAGATCAAGCCGCGTTTTACACGCTCTTTCAAAAGCTTATAATAATTATGATCCTCCGTCAGGCACTGAATTGTATCCCCGTGCAGCAGATAAATTCGGCTGTCGCCGACCGCCGACCAATACAGCTGTTCCCCTTGCAGGAAAATGCTTGTGAGCGTTGTCCCTGCGCCGAGCAGATTCCCGGATTCATCCTTCAGACCGTGCACCATAGCATCCAGCCGCCGGATCATTGTTTTATAAAACTGCTGTATCTCCTGTGCAGGCAGTTCGTGCAGCCGCTGAAATGTCTCATACAGCGCCGTTACACTCAGTTGACTGGCACGCTCGCCGCCGGAAAGTCCTCCCATACCGTCGCAGAGCACGGCAAAGGCCGTGTTGGTGCGCGCGTAATAGTAATCATCCGACACACGGGCAGCGTCCTGCTGTCCCGCTCGATCGCCGACAGCGGAATACAAGCCGACATCGATCCCCGGTTCGGACGACGCTATCCGCACGGTGTACAGCGGATCCTCGTTGGATTCTGCCGGTTGACTTTCAGCGCGTATTTTCTTTGTGCGTTTACGTTGAAAAGCCAATTACACTTTCCTCCCCTGTCTTTGACCAACCCTCGGCACTGCGGGCGTCTTTTGAAGGCCCACGCTGAACATGTGGCTCGGGGTTGCCAGGTAAAATGCAGTGCCGGGCGCGATTGCATATTCACGGTTCTTCGGAAGGCGCAGCCCGTTTTGCAAATATGTACCGTTTACGGATACGTCTTTCACGTAAAATTTTTTTGCTGCAGCATCATAACGCACATAACAGTGCAGCCGGCTGACATTTGTATCCGTCGGAATAACCAGATCGCAACTGACATCCGATCGACCGATTTTGACAGCTGCGCCGTTTGAAAGCTGTACAAACTTTCCCTGTTCCGTACCGGAAAGGGCATAGACCGCAGGGGCCTCCTTTGCCGGTTGGACAGGTGTGGGCACGGACGGCCTCTGTTTCCCGGAAACGGACGGCTTTGGCGTACTGGAAACGAGCGGCTTCGGCGCGCCGGAAACGGGCGGCGTTTCCGGCGTTTCCGGCATGGGCGGGGGCTTGATCGGTTCTTGGGAAACCGTAATGTCAATGTCATCCAGCAAGCTGCGAAAATCCGGATACCGCTTGGTATAATCCAATGCCAAGCCGCGGTCGATCACATCTGAAGTCTTTTTGGTAACCGGCACACCGAGCTCCAAAAGAGAAGGCTGCTTTTGCCCGCGCCCGCGAAAGATGGCGTCGACCAGCGAGGTGCCCGAGACCACATTGTAAAAGGTCGCACAAAGGCCATAAACGTCTGTCCAAGGGCCTTGTTTCCCCTTGGTTTCATATTGCTCCGGCGGCGCAAAGCCCGGTTTCAGCAAAATGGACATGCCTTTATTTTGCGTGCTGACGAAATTTCTTGCCGCGCCGAAATCGATCAGTTTGATCGCACCCGTGCGTGTCACAAATATATTTTCCGGTGTTAGATCGCGATGCAGGATATTCAGCTTGTGAATCTCCATTAGTGCGCTGGCGACCGTTACGAAAACCTGTTTTGCAAACTCCACATCGATCCGTCTGTTAGGGCTGCTGCGTGCAAGATGCCGCAGATCCTGCCCATCCAAATATTCCATAACCAGATATCCGGTGTTATTTGCCGTAAAATAATCCAGAATATCTACAATAATCGGATCGCTTTTCAGCTTTACTAAAATCCTTGCCTCTTCAATAAATTTTTCTCTGCCGTGCGCGAACACGTACCGTGATTTCGTATCCGCGAACGGCTGCAGATTGAGCGTTCCGCCGGTGCGCTCGGCATACTCTCGCGGCATATATTCTTTGATTGCGCAAAGGCGGTTGGTATTTATGTCTTTTGCAATATACGTAATACCAAATCCGCCCGCACCCAGCACACGGCCCAAAACATATTTGTTGTTCAGGGACGTAAAAGGCGGCAGCGCACCGAATGTTTTTGCTTTTTCCGCAGTCGTGTCATAGCCGCACCGCGCACATTTTGACCCGGTATTCATTTTTGCAAAACAGTTGGGGCAAATTGCGCTTTGCATACTCTCATCTCCCATAGTCGTGCTTGGTTTATCGAACGCAAACCAAAATGGCGGAGTAATTGTCCATGCCCTGTCCCATGCCGTTCGTCTCAACGATCTGACGCATTTCCTGCAATGTGTCAAAAGCAGACAGACCCTTTTTCAGAATTTTGGTCATCGTTTTTTCATCGATCCAGTCCCAAAATCCGTCAGAGCACAGCAAAAACACGTCTCCTTTTTGCAATTTCTGCCCGCGGGTATCAATTTCATAGGCAATATCGTCCCACTCTGTACCCAACGCACGCAGCAGCAAATTTCGATCGGCGTGCCGGCGGATATCCTTCTCTTTGATCTGTCCGCTCAAAGCAAGCATCTGCGGAACACTGTGATCCAATGTTCTCGTCAACAATTTTCCATTGCGAAAATGGTACAATCTGGAATCCCCGATGTGTCCCCACCACACTTGTGTTTTTGTCATCAGCATGACCACAAGCGTTGTCTGGATCGATAAAAATCCCGTGCGGTCTTTTTCGTCCAGCAGCATTTCCTGTGCGATCTCAAAGCACTGATCCGGCAAATCATCCCGGATCTGATCGGTGTTTTCAATTACTGCTCCGACGCAATCGGCCACAAAGGTTGAGGCAACATCGCCGTTTCCGTGTCCTCCCAAACCGTCTGCCAGAACAAAGCCGTAAGCGGCAAGCGGTTGGTTGACAAACACCCGAACGGCGTCCTCATTTTTGTCTTTTTCTCCGATTTCGGAAAGTGTGGCATAATCGATCACAAAAGTGACCTCCTGTTCACGGACGCTGCCGGTTTAATGCCCGATGGGGCAGTGGACAGCTGCCATCGCCCCATCGGGAGGAAAGGGGGCAATCTTTATTCCTGCTCTTCTTTCTTTCTGCGTTTCCAGAGGACCAGGAAAAGTACGAAGCCGGTCAGGACAACCACACCTGCAACGGATCCCCAGAACAGCGGTTTGTTCGCATAGAAGCGGACAAACGGATTGGTAGAAACCGTGAGATCCACAATATCATAGGTGCTTTCATTGCCGGCCTTGTCTTTTGCGTAAACCTGGAGCGTTTGTGCGCTGCCTGCGTCCACAACGACTTGATATGTGTTGTCGCCGAGGTCTTCGGCAGTTACTTCACCGTCGTTGAGCAGCACCGAAATTTCTTCCACATTGGCTTCGGTCAAGCGAATTTCCACCGGGAAAGCGTCCGCATTGATAATTGCGTTTTCCTGCTCGACATTGGTGGAAATAATCGGATTGGTTCTGTCCAAGGTGAAGCGCAGCACGCCTGACTCCTGGCTTTGGTTGACGTTGCTGTTGCCCGCCATATCATAGGTGATGATGCTCATCGAATAGTAGCCGTCGTGGTCGAAGTTTTCGTTGTCCAGCGTATATACACTCTCGTACCAGCCGCCGGCGCCAACACTCGTATTCTTCTGGTAGTTGTCGCCTTCCACAAGCGTAATGTCTTCGGACTGGCTACCGTCGTTCAGCGTCAGAACGGTTTGCATTTCTTCCGCATCAAAGGCATCCACCCGGTCGACATTCACTTCGTGCAGGGCAACTGTCACAACATCGTTCGCATATGCATCCTGCAGCGCATTGTACTTGATACGGTCATCGCCGGATGCGTATTTGTCGGTATGCTCGGTCTCGATCCAGAATACCGATCCCTCACGGTTGACCGAGAAATGGACGGCGTCTGTTTCCGTTGTTCCCCCGGCCGTTTCGGCGCCGATATTCTGCACCTCATGCCCGGCGTAGTCCCGAACGCTGCAGACAATGGTATAGTAGCCATCCGCATCCAGATTGGCGACGGTATAGGTGTATACTGTATTGCCGTTTGCGTCGGTCGATACTGCAGGAGCACCGAGCGGGATGGTTTGTGTGGAGAACGCGTAGTTCCCGATGTCGCCGCTTCTCGTTACAACCTGAAGCGAGGGGGCAATGCGGTCGGCACCCAGATTCCGATCTGTGACAACAAGGGTGAAGCCAACGGTCTCGGCATTGTTTGCAGACTCGTGGCGGACGTTTTGCACCCGAATGCTCGGTGCAGTAAGGTCAACCGTTTTTTGATTAGACGTATACGTCTGCATCTGGTTTCCGGAGCGATCCGTATACTCTACGGAGAAGACATAGTCGCCTTCCTGCGCCATGGTGACTGTAGCCGTCCACACATCGCCGTTCTGCGTCCAGTCGGACGGTTCGACACGCGAGCTGTTCACGAGAATATTAACGTCTTCCGCATAGAAGTTCGCTTCGTTGATCTGCACGGTTGCTGTGACCGGCACATCATAATACGAAACATTATTGACCGTTTCTACCTCCTGGTTAAATGTGACCAGGCAGGTCGGCGCAATTCGGTCTACGACCAGGCGTTCGTCGTCCGCAAAGGTCATTGTGTTTTCAGAGCGGTCATATGCCGTGACCGTAACCGTCCCGTTAAAGGAGTTGAGCTCTGTCAGGACTTCGCGCGGGATGCGGAACGAGGCTTCAAAACGATTGGTCGCGTTGCCCGCAGCATCGGAAAGCTGTGTGATATCCGCTTCCTGGATCGCAGTCTGGAGTACAGCCTGATTTTTTTCGCTGACGCCGTCGGCCAGCAGGCCCTCGTATTCGAACCGATACACGCCCGCCGTATCATCCTCTGCCGTGACCGTCGCTTCGACCTGCGCGTTGTAATACCCGAAGGTCAAGCCGCTGATGATCGTACCAAACACCTGCTGCTCGTAGTCGATGCCCAAAATTTCGGGATCGGTAACGTCGACGGTGAAGGTTTGCAGTTGCTCATTTACCAAAACATTACCCGCAAGGTCGATTGGTTTAAAGTTGATTGTATAGTTAGCGTCACTTTGGAATTGAAGCGTTACGGTATGCAAATCGCCGTCGCTTGTCCAATTCTCTTCATCTCTGATCTGGTCGATCAGATCCTGTTCGATCTCCGAAAGCCGTTCTGAAGATACGTTTGCCGCTACAAGTTCGGATTGCGCATCCTCACCCGGAATAATAAAGTCAGCAAAAGCAGCAGCATTCAAAATTCTGCCGATGCAGAAATTGTGTTCGCGAACGGTGATCGTCACGGTTTGCGGAACATCGTAATATGCTCTGCCTTCCAAAGCAGATACAACTTCATTCGGTGTAATTGTTATCTCTTCAATTTCAGGTGCAGTCTTGTCCACCGTTATAATATTGGTAGTCATGAAGGTGCCTGCCGCTGTTTCAACCGCATAAGCGCTGCCTTCCTCACGTTCCACTTCAAGCAGATTTCCGGAGTAATCGACATAGGATACCGAGATCTGGTAGTCGCCGTCCTCAGAAAGTGTCAGCGTAGCAGTTTGCTGCGCGGTTGTTTTCGCAAAATCAGACCATACGATGTCAGCTTCCGTGTATGCCTGACCGTCTTTAAAGACCTGAATTTCCGTTCTGTCTTCGCCGCCAAGGTCGAAGTTTGCATCCGTAAAGGTCAACTCCACCTTAGCATCTTGCTGATAGTATGCGATTGTGTTTTCCGACTCGATTTGGTCAACAAGGCTTCCCTGATCCACATAACGGCCGTTGTTGCCATAGTGTATCATCAATTGCGGATTGGTGTTGTCCACCACAGCAACATAGTCGTTTTTCGGATAAGCCCCGTCACTCGACTGAACATCCCCGTTAAATTCGGTCTTGTTCGCCGCATAGTCTACTGCCTCGAACGACAGCTTGCCACGGAACTGTGCGGGCAGCTTGACCGTCGCCGTATACAGCGTCGGGTCTGCGGTATCCGCCACGATGTTCGTGTAGGTCACCGCGCCTTCTGCGTCCTGTTCAACGGGTTCGGTTCCGATCACGAACTGCCGTCCCGCCTGATTCAGGTCTGCATCCGCGGGCATATCTGCCGTTGTTGCCGACTCGGCGCCGTCGGTCTTGATCGTGACCACAAACTGTTTTACGCCGGAGGTCACGTCATGCGCCGTCAGCGTCGCCGTTACCGATGCGTCCGCCCCCTCTGCGTTTTGCCAGAAGCCGAAGGTGATTCCGTTCAGCACGACGTCCCGAATATCCGTTTCACTCGTGTAGGCCAAGCCCAGTTCATACGGGGCGGTCTTGTCCACGACAAACGCGGGAACTTCTGCACCTGCGGTGTACCCTGCCAGGTCTTTCGCGTTGACACGGAACGCGGGATACGCCGCATCCCCTGCAAACTTGATCTGCAGCTGCCATGTCTCGTTGAACTCGCCCTCCGGCGTGACGTTCTTCCAATTTTCTTCCTTTGTGATCGCCTCATACAGCGCATCTTCGGTTGCTGCCGAAGTTTCTTCACCGTTCGCACCGATCACCGTGTATTGGAAGTCTGCTTCCTTACGTTCGGGCAACAAACCGTCAATCTCCAAGCCGTCAGTCGGGCGGAAGTTGCGGTCCGTGACCTCGATCGTCATGGTCCGCGCCTGTCCGTATACCGGCACGCCGCCTTTCTCTCCCGCCGCCTCGGTTTCGTCAAATGTGACGTTCACTTCCGGCGCCGTGGTATCTACCGTTATGATGTTGGTCGTATAGATACCTTCCGACCCGGTCAGGTATTCTTCGCCTGTCGGCGTCTGCTGGTTCCCGGAGTTATCCGTGTAGGTGATACGGATTTGGTAATCCCCGTTTTCCTCTAAGGTCAGCGTTGCTTCCTGCTGCGTGGTCTCACTCATAAACGCAGACCAGTCAACGTCAGCTCCCGTATATGCCTGACCGTCCTTGAAGATCTCGATCTTGGCTTCCTCTTCGCCGGAAAGATCAAAGTTCGCATCCGTAAAGGTCAGCGTCGTCTCAACCGCGCTGCTGAACACGTATTTGGTGTCTGCTGCGACCTCAGCCTTATCAACATCCGCTTTCCACGCGTCGCTTGCTACCGTTGCAGTCTGCACGCCTTTATATTCAGCCTGGATTTTCGGCGCGATATCATCCACCACAACGACATAATCATCGTCGGTGTACACCGTCTTGTTCGCCGCATAGTCTAC
>JFBN01307077.1_pt1 | contig 54598 bp, 52 predicted proteins | sample 768741 | NCBI WGS metagenome assembly JFBN01 (sample SAMN01983846, study PRJNA193217) | chicken gut metagenome | biome: terrestrial biome; isolation source: ceca of Broiler chicken | host: Gallus gallus | place: United Kingdom: England | collected 2010-09-07
GGGTAAAGTCGTATGACTTTACCCGCCGCGTTCCATCTGATTCAGTCGGCAAACAGCCCCGCGAGATCCTCTTGGGAGACGGGGCGCACCTGATTCTGCATCAGCACCCTGACCGCTTTGTCTGAGTCGTTCACACGCAGCACCATATATGCCATATCCTTTTTGCGGGCGGTGAACGCATAGGTGTACTCGATGTTGACGCCGCCGCCGCTGAGCGCCGTAAGCATCTTGACAAGGCTGCCGGGCTTGTCGGTGATCTCCACGGCAAGCACCGGGGTAATGGAGCAGATATAGCCCGCGTCCTTGACCACGCTGACCGTTTTATACGGATCGTCCACGATCAGGCGCAGGATGCCGAAATCCTGTGTTTCGGCAATGGAAAGCGCGCGCATGTCGATCTGCGCTTTTTCCAAAAGACGGGTAAATTCCGCTAACTGTCCGGGGGTGTTTTCCAAAAATACGGAGATCTGATTGATAGTCATGGCCAAAACTCCTTCCTTAGTACAGGTTGCGTTTGTCGATGACGCGAACCGCTTTGCCCTCGCTTCGGGTGATGCTCTTGGGCGCAACGAGCTTGACGATGGCGTGGATGCCAAGCATCGATTTCAGCGCGTCTACAAGTTCCTTTTCGCGCGCGGCGACCTGCGAAAGATTGTCGGAGAACATCTCCGGCGTCATCTCCACCTGCACCTCCAGCTTATCGCTGTTGTTCTCACGACTGACGACGATCTGGTAGTTGGCGGGATAGCCCTTGTTGAGAAGAACCGTTTCGATCTGGGAGGGGAACACGTTGACGCCGCGGATGATCAGCATATCGTCGCTGCGGCCCATGGGCTTGGACATGCGCACATGGGTGCGCCCGCAGGGGCATTTCTCGTAATTGAGCACGCAAATGTCGCGCGTGCGATAGCGCAGCAGCGGGAACGCATCTTTTGTGATGCAGGTAAAGACCAGTTCGCCGACACTGCCTTCGGGAAGCACTTCGCCGGTTTCGGGGTCGATGATCTCCGGGATAAAGTGATCTTCGTTGATGTGCATGCCGTGCTGGTCGCTGCATTCAAAGGAGACGCCGGGACCGGAGATCTCCGTAAGTCCGTAGATGTCATACGCCGTGATGCCGAGCTTTTGTTCAATATCCCGCCGCATCTCTTCGGTCCAGGCCTCCGCACCGAAAATGCCCGCCTTGAGCTTGATCTGATCCTGCAAGCCCCGTTCGCAAATGCTTTCCGCAAGATAGGCAGCATACGAGGGGGTGCAGCAGAGGATGGTGGAGCCTAAGTCGCACATGAATTGGATCTGCCGGTCGGTATTGCCGGAGGACATCGGTAAGGTCAGGCAGCCGACCTTGTGCGAGCCGCCGTTTAAGCCCGGACCGCCGGTGAACAGCCCATAGCCGTAGCAGACATGGCAGACGTCCTCGTTGGTGCCGCCCGCAGCCACAATGGCGCGCGCACAGCAGTCCTCCCAAAGATCGATGTCATGCTGCGTGTAAAATGCCACAACGCGCCGCCCCGTGGTGCCGCTGGTGGATTGGATGCGCACGCAGTCCTTCAGCGGGACGGCCAGCAGCCCATAGGGGTATGCTACGCGCAGATCCTCTTTGGATAAGAAGGGCAGTTTGTGCAGATCGTCGACCGAACGGATATCGTCGGGCGTAACGCCTTTTTCCTCCATCAGGCGGCGGTAATAGGGAACGTTTTCATACACGCGCTTGACCGTCGGGATCAGGCGCTCATTCTGCCATGCGCGGATCTGCTCGCGGCTGGCGCATTCGATTTCGGGTTGATAATAATGCTCCATACAGGGCATCGTTCCTTTCCTCAATGAGATGATGGGATAAAACAGCGGATATCCAACCATTTTACAAAGCTAATATACCACTTTATAGCGGTAAAGTAAATAAATTTCTGTATAAATTTGGTGCTTTTATATAGTATTTTCCATTTGGCTGTATATGTTTGCACCCATTTGTAACGGAATAACCAAAGCGTACCCAAAAGAGCGAAGACTCGGATAAATGCACGGCAGGAGAGGACATGGTACGTGTAAACGCAGCGATCGCACAGATCGTTTTTTCGTGGCGGGAAAACTTGCTGAGACGGTTTTTTGCAGAGTTGCTCATTGTATTTGTATTTCCTATAGAAAACTATCGACTATAAGTACTTGCAAAGAAATCGGGCGCGAAGTAAAATAAAATCAGGTCTGTGTTTTCGCAGTGTCAAGAACATGGACCAAAAAGTATCCGTGCAAACAAACGGAGTGGCTTGGCCGGCAGAGACAGAAAGGGGCAGATCCTATGGAATACAGACAACTGCCGCACGGGGGCGAAACGGAAAAGTTCAGTGTGCTGGGGCTCGGCACGGGCGGCCTGCACCAAAGCTCCGACGAGGAGATCGAAGCGGTCGTGCGCACCGCCATACAAAACGGGATCAATTTCTTTGATCTGTGCGCGGGCGGCAGCAGCGTGTATGCACCGTTCGGGCGCGCCATTGCGGGCAAACGCGGGCAGGTGTTTTTTCAACTGCACTTCGGCGCGGTCTATAACGAAAAGGGCGAATACGCCTGGACACGCGATCTCAAAACCATTGAGAGTACGTTTGAATGGGAGCTTGCGACGCTCGGCACGGACTATGCGGACTTCGGCTTTTTGCATTGTGTGGATGAGGATGAAGATCTTGACGAACTGGTGCAGGCGGGTATCCTCGATTATGTCCGGGCATTGAAAACGGCGGGCAGAGTACGGCATATCGGGTTTTCTTCCCACACGCCGTCGGTCGCCAACCGCTTGCTGGACACAGGGCTTGTAGATATGATGATGTTTTCCATCAATCCTGCGTATGACTTGGAGCAGGGCGACGAGCTCGGCATCGGATCTGTGTCGGAGCGCGCGGCACTGCTTCGCCGATGCGAGACGATGGGCGTGGGGATTTCCGTGATGAAGCCTTTCCACGGCGGCAAGCTCTTAAACGAAAAGACCTCGCCGTTCCGCGTCGAAATGACCCGTTATCAATGCCTGCAATACGCGCTGGACCGCCCCGGCGTCCTGACTGTCGTACCCGGTGTGCGCAATATGGAGGACTTGAACGCACTTTTGGGCTTCTCAGCCGCAGCGGCGGAGGAAAAGGACTATTCGATCATCGGCAGGTTCACACCTGCTGCGGCGCAGGGGAACTGCGTTTACTGCAACCACTGCCAGCCCTGCCCGGCGGGAATCGACGTGGGACTTGTCAACAAATATTACGATCTGGCGGTCGCAGGCGACAAAATGGCGGCAGGCCACTACGAAAAGTTAGCTGTAAAAGCGGACGCCTGCATCGGCTGCGGGCACTGCGACCGGCGCTGCCCGTTCCATACCGCGCAAAGCGCCCGTATGCAGGAGATCGCCGCGTATTTTCAAAATGCAAAACAATGGAATGGAGTGAATGTCATGAAACTGACAGATGCGGCAAAAGCCTATGCGGAAAAGCTGTTTGGAGGCAGCGCCCTTGAGCTTGTAGAAACCGACCCGGAATTTATCGAGCGGTTTTGCAATTTTGCTTTGGACGAGGTCGTCAATCAGGATGATCTGGATGACCGCACGCGCATGATGGCAATCCTGGCGGCGCTTTTGGGGTGCCGGGGCATCGACACGTTCAAGGTCATGCTGCCCGCAGCGCTGAACCTCGGCGTCACACCGGTCGAGGTCAAAGAGATCGTCTATCAGGCGACCGCGTATTTAGGAATGGGGCGCGTGCTCCCGTTTTTGCACGCCGTCAACGACGAACTCACCGCACGCGGTATAAAGCTGCCGCTTGACGGGCAGGCGACCACGACCGCCGAAAATCGTTTGGAGGCGGGCGAGCAGACGCAGGTCGATATTTTCGGCGAGGGGATGCGCGGCTTTTCACAGTCCGGCCCTGAAGAGAGCCGTCATATCAACCGCTGGCTTTCCGACAACTGCTTCGGCGATTATTACACCCGCACGGGGCTTGATTACAAGCAGCGCGAAATGATCACGTTCTGCTTTTTGGCGGCGCAGGGCGGCTGCGAGCCGCAGCTCACCTCCCATTCCGCCGCTAATATTGCCATCGGCAACGACAAGGCGTTTCTCATTCAGATCATTTCCCAGTGCCTTCCCTACATCGGTTATCCGCGCAGCCTCAACGCGCTGCGCTGCGTCAACGAAGCGGCAAAGAGCATCTGACCATGCCGTTCCCATCGTGATACGGAACGATTTTCTTAAAAACAGCTTTCGCCCGGAACACCGGAGAAAGCTGTTTTGCTTTGTCGCACGCGGCACGCACTGCGCCGCCGTATTTGCTTGACAAGCCGGGGATTTTCATGTAAGGTAAAAGCAGGAGAATAATAGGGGGCATACAAATGCGCAGTGTGACAGAACTGCCGGGCGGCTATGCGCCGCTTATGAAAATCGACCTGCAAAAGGATAAAAAAGCCGCGCTTGTGGTGAACGGGGGTTCCGTTTTGGTGATGGCGGCGCTTTGGATCGCGGGGTGCTTTATCGTCCCATTCTCCGCGTTCTTCCAAAGCGGAGATCTGCCGTTTTTTCTTAAGCCTGTATTGCTGATCCTGAGTTTTTGCCTTTATATGGTTTTACACGAGGCCGTGCATGGAATCTTTATGAAAGGCTTCGGCGCAAAGAAAGTGAAGTTCGGCTTCACGGGGCTGTATGCCTATGCCGGAAGCCAAGATTATTTTTATAAAAAGCCGTATCTCACCATAGCGCTCGCCCCGGTCGTGTTTTGGGGGCTTGTGCTGCTGGTTCTGAATTGCTTTGCAGGTGCGTTTTGGTTTTGGAACATCTATTTTATCCAAGTCGGCAACCTTGCCGGAGCGGCGGGCGACATCTATGTGACCTGCAAGCTGCTGAAAATGCCGTCAAACATTTTGATCCGCGACACCGGGGTGGCTATGGAAGTATATGGTCGTACGGAATGATCGCCGCCAATCAGCCAAAAAACAAGCGAGACGGGTTTAACCGTCTCGCTTTTTCAGTCGGATTTTGATTTGCTGTTTTCTCCTGCGTGCCGCGCTTTCCATGCCTTGATCTGCTCAAAGCGGGCTTTGAATTTGCCCTCCACACCCTCGTCTGTGGGGCGGTAATAGCTTTTCCCTGCGAGCGAATCGGGCAGACACTGCATGTCGGTCAGCTTGTCCGCCGTGTCGTGTGCGTATTGATAGCCCTTGCCGTAGTCGAGCTCTTCCATCAGCTTGGTCGGCGCGTTGCGCAGCGCGAGGGGAACGGGCTCGGCAAGCTGCGAGAGCGCGTCCTTGCGCGCACGGTTGTATGCAAGATACAGCGCGTTGGACTTCGGCGCAAGCGACAGGTAAACGACCGCCTCGGTCAGGTGCACCGTGCATTCGGGCATCCCGATGAGATGGCATGCCTGGTAAGCGGCAACACAGATTTCGAGCGCGCGCGGGTCGGCAAGCCCCACGTCCTCGCTCGCGAAGCGGGTGACGCGCCGCGCGATATACAGCGGGTCTTCGCCCGCCTCCAGCATCCGTGCCAGCCAATAGATCGCCGCATCGGGGTCTGAATTGCGCATGGACTTGTGCAGCGCGGAGATCAGGTTGTAGTGTTCTTCGCCGCTTTTGTCATACAATAGGGACTTGCGCGAAGTGCACTGCTCCAGCGTCTGCCGGGTCACGGTCACTTCGTCGCCGTCGGTCTCGCCGTTGAGCACCACCATTTCTAAGGTGGAAAGCGCAGTGCGTGCGTCGCCGTTCGCAAATGCGGCGATCACTTCGAGCATATCTTCTTCCATGTGCACCTTCTGCTTTCCGAACCCGCGTGGATCATGGATCGCGCGCGCAAGCAGCGTGACGAGATCTTCCGTGCGCAGGCTTTGCAGTACAAACACCTTACAGCGTGACAGCAGTGCTCCGTTGACCTCAAACGACGGATTCTCGGTCGTCGCGCCGATGAGGATGATGCTGCCTTTTTCCACGAAGGGGAGGAAGGCATCCTGCTGCGCCTTGTTGAAACGGTGGATCTCATCCACGAACACGATGGTGCGTTCGCCGAAGCGGCGGTTGTCCTCCGCCTGCTGCATGACGGTGCGGATCTCCTTGATGCCGCTCGTCACAGCGGAAAAGTCGATAAAGGAGGCTTTGGTTCGGTTTGCGATCACGCGCGCAAGCGTGGTCTTGCCGACGCCCGGCGGCCCCCAGAAGATCATGGAGGAAATGCGGTCACTTTCGATCAGGCGGCGCAGCACCTTTCCTTCGCCGATCAGGTGCTGCTGTCCAACGATCTCGTCGAGCGTCTGCGGACGCAGGCGCGCCGCAAGCGGCGTATCCTCCGAACTTGAAAAGAGCGTTTGCTGTTCCATTGCAAAACCTCCATTTGTAAACGTGCAAGCGCAAAGCGTCAGTCCGTAAGCAGCCACAAAAGCCCAGCCGCCGTGCGCACGGCACTGTTTGCATAATGATTGCCGGGATTGGATTGAAAAATCGTCCGTATCCCGCGGCTTCGGTAAAAGGCTTCCAGCGCCTGTGTGTTTTCCTGCACGGTCTTTAGATACGGATTGCGCGTGTTCTGCTCCCGGTCGCCGAGCGAGAAATACAAGCGCTCAGGCGTCCGCTTCATTTCCTGTGTGCGGGCATATTCCAAAAAATCCGGATACCACAGCGACCCCGAAACACTTGCTGCACGTGCAAATAAATCCGTTTTGTAAAGCGCATACAAAGCGAACAGCCCCGCAAGCGAATATCCTGCAAGCCCGCGCCATACAGGCTCGCCTGAGAGCGTGCGCTCCGCTTTTGGGAGGATCGCTTCAACCAGCAGCCGCAAATGCTCGTCCGCCCCGCCGGTACAGGGCGCAGCGTTTTTGGAGATCGGGGGGATCGCCCACGGCGACATGTCGTGTTCCCATGCCGAAATACTGACCGTGACCAGTGTGCACGGCGCGCCGCCGGCGTCCTGTAAGGCTTTTTGCACATGTTCTCCCTCGTCGGCAAAGGTGTTGAGATAGATGACGGGCGCACTGTGCGCTGTGCTTGGAAAAACCGTGACGGCTTTTCCGCCGACCGTAAATCGTATCATGTGCAGGCTCCCTTCTTCCCTTTCATTATACAAGCTCTGCCCCGAAAATCAAGTGCAGCCGCATGGTTCGCTTGCATTTTCCGTGCGGATTGTGCTATGCTTATATAGAGGCTCGAATTCCTTAAAATTACATATAAAGCAGGAGGCTTTGCTATGAAAAAATCTCTGGGCGTCAAGCCCTATTTGTACCCCATGCCGGTTTTGATGATCGCCACCTACGGCGAGGACGAAACGGTTGATGTGATGAACATGGCGTGGGGCGGTATCTGTGGGAACAACATGGTCGCGCTGAACATCACGGAAAGCCATAAAACAGCGAAAAATATCAAAGCGCGCGGTGCGTTCACAGTAAGCGTTGCAGACGCGGCGCATCTCAAAGAAGCGGATTATTTCGGCATGGCTTCCGCGAATAATACGGCGGACAAATTTGCACGCACCGGGCTGCACGCCGTTCGTTCCGAACACGTGGATGCACCCGTTGTGGAGGAATTTCCGCTGACGCTTGAATGCAAGGTCGCACAATTGCAGCACGATAAGGGCGGCTTCCGCGTTTTGGGTGAGATCGTCAACGTGCTGGCAGAGGAATCTGTTCTGGACGCTTCGGGCAAGGTCGATCCCACGAAGCTCAATGCGTTCGTGTTCGATCAGTTCCAAAGCGGGTATTATGCGATCGGCGAAAAGATCGGGCAGGCTTGGGACAGCGGCAAGGCATTTCAAAATTAAATCGTAAGGCGGTACGGAAAAGCCCCCGAGCAAACACTCGGGGGCACTTTTGCGTCTTCTTTCAGCACTTCACACCGAATTTATTGCCGCAGCGCGGGCAAAGCACCGTGTGTTTGCCTTTTTTGCGCGGCAAACGCAGCGTCGCGCCGCAGCTCGGGCATTCGCGATAAATGTGCGCCTTATCCTTGCGGCGTTCTTTCTGTACGGCGCGTTTCTGCCGCCGCGCCTCGGCGTTTGCTTTGCGGAAGCGGAATGCGTCGCGCATCTTGCAATAAAACGTGTACATCGCGCTTGCCTCCCGCTCGCGGGCAGGAATGTTTTTCGAAAGCACGCGAAACAGCGTCACGCCGATGAGGAGGAGCTCCAAAAAACTGATGATCCGTATGCGGGTGAAAAATTGGATCAGCACCAAAAGCAGATAGACGGCATAGATGAGGATCTGCATCGGGTCTTGCAGCGCGCGCAGCCCGTAGCGCCCCTCCATAAAGCGATAGAACTTATATCGAAACCCGTTCAACGCAATGTCCTCCGTCCCTTGATTTGCCAGTAGTATACCGCTGCCTTATGAATAAACGTACACGCGGTTGTGAACACATTGTAAATTACACATCCCATGCGCCGTGCCGAATGGTATTCGGATCGGCGTCCTGCAGCACCGCCTGCGGTGCGGTCTGGGTCGCATAGGTCACAAGCGCAGCAGGGATCTCGGGCGGGAAATCCGCAATAAACGTATCCAAATCGTTTCCGCGCCGAACCGGATGGTGCGCATCTGTTGCGATCAGATCGGCAATACCGTCCGTGAGCAGCTCTACGGCAAACTGCCGGATGCGGTCGCCGAGCTTTCCCGCCACGGAATCCGCCGTTACCTGAAACAGCGCGCCCATGTCCGCAAGGTCTGCCACCAGCTCCGGGTGCCGATGAAAGGTCGGGTAGCGCTCCGGGTGGGCGATCACGGGCACGAGCCCGCGGTCAAATACCTCTTCTGCAAGCGGCAGGGCAAGCGCGGGATCGAACGGCTGCAGGGAATATTCGCACAACAGATACCGCGAACGGTTCAGCGTGAGCGGCGAGAGATCACCCGCTTCAAAGATCCCGTCATGCAGAAAGACCTCCGCACCGCCGCAGATGTGCACGGGCATCTCCCGCGTGCGCAAAAGAGAATTGAGCTGCGCAATTCTGCGGTTGCGTGCATATAAAAAATCTCCGGTGCCCGTATAATCCATATAGTGCGGTGTGGCAACGATGATGCGGATATTGTTTGCCGCCGCCGTTTCGCATAACGCCAACGTGTCCTCTAAGCTTTGGGCGCCGTCGTCGATGTCCCAAAGCAGATGACAGTGCAGGTCAATCCTCATGCGGCTGCTCCTTTTGCGCATCTGTTTGCGCGCCCTCTTGCGCCGTCCCGGCAGCCGCTTTTTTCTTGTATTTAAACACATGGATGATGCCCTCGTCGTTGAGCACCTTAATGAGCATCATGGTCAGCGGCAGCAAAAACAGCCCGATAAAGCCGAACAGCTGTGTGCCGATATACATGGCCATAATGGTCATGAACGGCGGCATGCCGAATTGCGAAGCGACCAGCTTCGGCTCGATGACCTGGCGGATGACGCCCATCACGGCATAGATCACCAAAAGCCCGATGCCGAATCCGATTTCCCCCGTAAACAGCGACCAGAGACTCCACGGGATCAAAACCGTCCCTGTGCCGAGCACGGGTATGATGTCCACGATCGCGGTGATGAGCGCAATGGCGAAGATATAATTGCCGTCATAGAGGCCGACCAGCCGCAGGATCAGCAGCCCTACGCTCAGCTCGGCAAAGGTGATCCCGATGATCGCGGAATACGCCTTGCACATTTTACCGAGCGTGGAAAAAATGATCTGCTTGGTCCGCACGATGGCATCGCCGCGTTCCTTCGGGAACTGGGCTAAGATCATGTCGCGCAGGGTATGGTAATCCGTGGTCATAAAGCAGCAGGAGACAATGCACACAAGAAGCCCAACGAAAAACATCGGGATCTGTTTCGCCGTGCCCCAGACCGCGCCCAGCGGTGTGGAAAGCACGGAAAGATCCAGACCGCCGCTCGCGGCGCCCTGCATTTCCAGCTCGGCGGAGGCCTGCGCTTCCACACCGAGCAGGTTGTTCAGAAATTGCTGCAAACTGCTGACAATGGAATCCGAAAGCGAATGCGGCAGAAAGGAGAGCGCGTCCTGCAGCCATGCGATCGCCTGTTCCACAAAGGCGTCCGTGTCCTCCAGCTTCATCAGCAGAAAAGCAAAGAAATCATGCAGTTCCGCACCGATCCGATAAAGGACGGCTGCAAGGATCGACCCGATGATGACCAGCGCAAACAGCACAAGGATCACCGAGGCGAGCCCGCGGCGAAGCGGCGTTTTGCGCGTCAGAAAGGCGACGGGACGCTGCAAAAGCATTGCAACGAAAAAAGCGACCGCAAAGGGCCAAACGATCCCGAGCGCATATTTGACAGCCAGATAAAACAGTGCGATGATAATGCCGGCATACACGATGTTGATGATGAATGCCCGCCGTTTTTCGACTTTGTTCAATGTAAGCTTGCACCTCCCGCTCTCCGCACCGAAGCGGAGAACTCTCCCGCAATATTATATACATTTTATACTATTTTTCGGAAAGATACAATGCGGATTAGAAAAATTCATAGAATTTTAGAAAATGCTGCAAACGAATCAAAATTTTTCTTTATTCCCCGTGCGTTTTGTGTTAAAATGCTATACGTATCAATAGATTAGGATGTGAGCATATGTATGTCGCGGTCATGGGCTACGGGACGGTCGGCTCCGGCGTGGTGGAAGTGTTCAACAAAAACCACGAGAGCATCGTTCGCCGCAGTACACAGCCGTCTCTGGAATTAAAGTATATTCTGGATCTGCGCGATTTCCCCGGCGACCCAAACGAGGGGAAGTTTATCAAAGATTTCAACATCATTCTCCACGATGACGAGGTAAAGATCGTGGTGGAGACCATGGGCGGTCTGCACCCGGCGTTTGAATTCGTTTCGCAGCTGCTGTGCGCGGGCAAAAGCGTGGTGACCTCCAACAAGGAGCTGGTCGCCGCAAAGGGCTACGAGCTTTTGCAGATGGCAGAAGAGCACAATGTCAATTTCCTGTTTGAAGCGTCCGTCGGCGGCGGCATCCCGATCATCCGCCCCATCACGCAGTGCCTTGCCGCCAATGAGATCGACGAGATCGCCGGTATCTTAAACGGCACGACCAACTTCATCCTGACGATGATGATCGAAAAGAACATGACCTTTTCGGACGCCCTAAAGCTCGCGCAGGACAACGGCTATGCCGAAAAAGACCCCACGGCGGACGTCGAAGGGCACGATGCGTGCCGCAAGATCTGCATCCTCGCGTCGCTTTGCTTCGGCAAGCATGTGTACCCTGAATCCGTCCATACCGAGGGCATTTCGGGCATCGCGCTCGAGGACGTCGCCTATGTCCAAAGCGGCGGCGGGGTCATCAAACTCCTCGGTTGTGCCAAGCGGCAGCCGGGCGGAAAGATCTCCGCGATCGTTTCGCCCGCCGTGGTGCAGAACGGCAGCCAGCTCGCCTCCGTGCGCGACGTGTTCAACGCCATCCTCGTGCGCGGCGACGCGATCGGCGACGTGGTGTTTTACGGCAGAGGCGCGGGCAAGCTGCCCACGGCGAGCGCCGTTGTGGCGGATGTGATCGACTGCGCCAAGCACGCCCAGCGCAAAAAAGCGTTCGGCTGGGGGCCGAGCGAGGAAAATTACGTTGTGGATTACCGCACGCTGCCCGTCGCGCTGTATGTGCGCGCCGAGGTCGATAACCGCGAGGAAGTGCTTGCCGCCGTGCGTGAAGCGGTCGGCGAGGTGCGGGTGCTCTCGCGCGAGGGTGCGCCCGAAAACGAGATCGCCTTTTTCACGGAAACGGATGTCGAGCAAACGCTTTGCGACAAGCTCGCGGCGATTCCGGGGCTTCATGTGCGCTCGCAGATCCGCATCACGGATTATTGATTTAAAAATCTCCGCGTGACAAAGCGCGGTATTTACGGAGGAATGTATGGGACTGATCGTACAGAAGTTCGGCGGCAGCTCGGTCGCCAATGCCGAACGCGTGATGAATGTCGCGGGTATCGTGACGGATACCTACCGCGCGGGCAACGACGTTGTGGTCGTCGTTTCCGCGCAGGGCGACACGACCGATGACCTGATCGAAAAAGCCAACGAGATAAACCCCAAGGCGTCCAAGCGCGAAATGGATATGCTGCTGACATCCGGCGAGCAGATCTCGATCGCTCTGCTGTCTATGGCGATCGAAAAGCTCGGCTGCCCGGTGGTGTCGCTTTTGGGCTGGCAGGCAGGCTTTTCCACAAGCTCCGCTTACGGCATGGCGCGCATCAAGTCTATCAAGACCGACCGCCTGCGTGCGGAGATCGACCGCCACAACATCGTCGTGGTGGCGGGCTTCCAAGGGCTCAATAAATACGATGACCTGACCACGCTCGGGCGCGGCGGGTCAGACACGAGCGCCGTGGCGCTCGCGGCAGCGCTCCACGCGGACCGCTGCCAGATCTTCACCGATGTCGAGGGCGTGTTCACCGCCGACCCGCGCAAGGTCGAAAATGCGAAGAAGCTCAAAGAGATCACCTACGACGAGATGCTGGAGCTCGCCACGCTCGGCGCGCAGGTGCTCAACAACCGTTCGGTGGAAATGGCGAAAAAATACAATGTGGAGATCGAAGTGCTCTCCAGCTTGAAAAGAGTTCCCGGCACGATCGTAAAGGAGGTCGCAAAAATGGAAAAAATGTTGGTCAGAGGCGTCACGAAGGATACGGACGTCGCAAGAATTTCGGTCAAGAGCATTCCCAATAACCCCGGCGTTGCGTTCCGCCTGTTCTCAAAGCTCGCACAGAAGAAGATCAACGTGGACATCATCCTGCAATCCGTTGGCAGAGACGACACCAAGGACATCTCCTTTACCGTCTCCAAGGCGAATGCCGAAGAGGCCGTGCAGGCCGTGCGCGACACCTTCGATATCGACGACCAGAACATTGTCTGCGACACCGAGGTCGCCAAGATTTCCGTGGTCGGCGCGGGCATGGAATCCCACCCCGGCACGGCGTCCAAGATGTTTGAGGCGCTGTATGAGCACGACATCAATATCGATATGATCGCGACAAGCGAGATCAAGATCTCGGTGCTCATCGACGCGAAAGACGCAGACCGTGCCGTTGCCGCCGTGCACCGCGCGTTCTTCCCGGCGTAACGCCATATAAAGCATCTAAAAAAGCAGACCCTCCGGGGGCTGCTTTTTTTAGATGTCAGATATTAGAAATCAGAAGTCAGAAGTCAGAAGCGGAGAAAGAGAACTCAGACGCATAAGGCGGCGCTTGCTCCCGCCGCTTTTCCTATGAAATTCTTTACTCCACCTTACCCAAAATCAAAGGCTTTGTCTCAGACGGCGTTTTGCCGAAAGAAAGCGCCGAAAGAAAGCGTGCTTCCCCCTCATCGAGCCGATGCGCGCTTGCCGCATACAGCGTGGCGAGCGGCTCGCCCGCGCGGCAAAGATCGCCCGTTTTCCTGTGTAAAACCAACCCTGCCGCGTAGTCGATCGCGTCGTCCTTTTTCGCGCGCCCCGCGCCCAAAAGCTGGGCGCTTTCGCCGATTATGCGCGTCTGCATCTTGACAAGATACCCGTCCTGCGGCGCCATTACCCGGCGGCTGCATTTGGCGTGTAGAAAATTCGGTGTGTGCGCAAGCAGTTCGGCGTCGCCGCCCTGTGCTTCGACCATCTCCAAAAACTTCGCATATGCCGCGCCGCTTTTTAGCGTCTGTTCCGCTTTTTGCCGCGCTTCTTCTGCCGTCAGCCTTAGCCCGCTTTGCAAAAGCTGCGCCGAAAGCACCAGACACAGCGTGCGCAGGCTCTCATCTCCGCGATTTTGCAGGATCTCAAGCGCCTCTGTGACCTCCAAGGCGTTGCCGATGTGCGTGCCCAGCGGCGTGTCCATATCGGTGATGACCGCTGTGACGCGCCTGCCGCAGCGTTTGCCGATCTCCACCATCAGCCGCGCGAGATGCTGCGCATCTTCCGGCGTCTGCATGAATGCGCCGCTGCCGCATTTTACGTCGAGCACCAGGTTCTGTGCGCCCGCCGCCAGCTTTTTGCTCATAATGCTCGCGGCAATGAGCGCAATGCTGTCTACCGTCTGCGTCGCGTCGCGCAGGGCATAGATCTTCTTGTCTGCGGGGGCGAGGTTGCCCGTCTGCCCGATCACCGAAACGCCCACACGGTTGACCTGCTCGAAAAATTCTTTGTTGGAAAGCGCCACGCGAAAGCCGGGGATGCTCTCTAATTTATCCACCGTGCCGCCCGTGTGCCCGAGGCCTCTACCGCTCATCTTGGCGATTTTCAAGCCCGCCGCCGCGCAAAGCGGCGCGACGATGAGCGTCGTTTTGTCGCCCACGCCGCCCGTGGAGTGCTTGTCGGCGGTCACGCCGTCCACCGGGGAGAGATCGAGCTGATCGCCCGAGCGCGCCATGCAGTCTGTAAGCACGGCCGCTTCTTCGTCCGTCATGCCGCGCAGGCAGATCGCCATCAGCAGTGCCGCGGCTTGATAGTCGGGGATGTCGCCTGCCGTAAAGCCCGAAACGAAGTATTCGATCTCAGCGGCAGTCAACGCGAGTCCTGCTTTTTTATGGTTCAACAGATCCGCCATTTGCATACTGTCACGCTCCTTTTCTTTATCGTAGCCATTTTACGCGAACGAGTCAAGAAAATTTTGATTTTTCTTGAATTCCTACTGAATTTGTATTATTATAATCAGAAAGGGCACGCTGGTATTGTGTCCGATCTAGAAAGGCGGCAAGGCAATGAAAATTTCCACCAAAGGCAGATACGCGCTGCGGCTGATGCTGGATCTTGCACAGCAGCCGCCGACGGAGTATGTGTCGATCAAATCCGTTGCGACAAGGCAGGGGATCTCGGAAAAATATCTCGAGCAGATCATCAAAATGCTCTCGAAAAGCGGACTTGTGGAGAGCACGCGCGGCAAATCCGGCGGCTATCGGCTGACACGCACGCCCGAAAGCTATACCGTCGGCGAGATCCTGCGCGTGACCGAAGGAAGCCTTGCGCCTGTATCATGCCTTGAGGAAGAGCATCACTGTGAAAACTGTGACGACTGCGTGACCTATGAGATCTGGCAGAACGTGCTCGATGCGATCAACGAGGTGGTGGATTCCATCACGCTGTCGTACCTCGTCGAAAAGCAAAAGGCAAAAAGAACCTGTCACTGCAATAAGGGGTAAGCTATGGAAATATGCCAATCGGAGGCGCTGCGGTATTTGGGCTACCGCGCGAACCGTCAGCCCGATGCGCAGACGCTTGCGCTCCTGCAAGAGACACAAGTGCAGCTTGAGGCGGTGCTCGCGCCCAAAAGCATCTATAAAGAAGCAACCCTGCGCCGCCTTTCGGAAGACAAAACGGAGATCGGCGGCATCGTGTTCCAAAGCCGCAAGCTGCAAACGCATCTGCGCGATGCCGACCGTATCTTGTTGTTTGCCGCGACCCTCGGGGCAGGCGCAGACAGGCTCATACGCCGATTCGCAGCCGCCGGCGAGACAGCAAAGGCCGCCGCTGCACAGGCTTTGGGCGCTGCGGCGATCGAAGGGTATTGTGACGAGCTTTGTGCCGAGATCGCCGAAAGGGAAGAAAAAAACGGGTATTATCTTCGCCCGCGCTTTTCGCCGGGCTACGGTGATCTGCCGCTGGAGGCGCAGCGGGATTTTTTTAAGCTGCTGGACGTTACCAAGCGCATCGGCGTGGCGCTCACGGACCAATGCATGATGCTGCCCACCAAATCCGTAACGGCGTTTATCGGCCTTGCCGAAACGCCGTCCTGTGCGACGCCTAGGTGCGAAACGTGCCCGGACTCCGCATGTGCGTACAGAAAAGGGGAAACATAAATGGACTTCAAAGCTGTGCTCGGCAAGAAAATGCTGCTGTTTGACGGCGCCATGGGTACCCAGCTGCAAGCGAAAGGCCTTGCGGCGGGGGAACTGCCGGAAACATGGAACCGAAAAGCGCCCGAAACCGTATATGAAATTCATAAGAGCTACGCACAGGCGGGCTGTGACATCTTAAAGACCAATACCTTCGGTGCGAACGCGCTGAAACTGGGCGGCGACGTGGCACAGCTTGTGCAAAGTGGCGTAAGCCTTGCCCGCCGTGCTGCCGATGAAGCGGATCACGAAATGTTCGTCGCGCTCGATATGGGGCCGACGGGCAAGCTCCTTGCGCCCTACGGCGACTTGGCATTTGAGAACGCATATGACCTGTATCGTGAGCAGGTGCTCGCCGGGCGCGACGGCGCAGATCTGATCCTCATTGAAACGATGGGCGATCTTTACGAGATCAAGACTGCGGTGCTCGCGGCGAAAGAAAACAGCGACCTGCCCGTAGCGGTCAGCATGATTTTCGACGAAAAGGGCAAGCTGCTCACAGGGTCAGATGTACAAACGGCGGTCGTCACGCTCGAAGGCTTGGGTGTGGATCTGATCGGCTTGAACTGCGGGCTCGGCCCTGACGGGATGCGTCCGCTCGCGCAGGAGATGGCGCGGTATTCGAGCACACCGCTTTTCTGCAACCCGAACGCGGGACTGCCCGAATGTGTGGACGGCGTGACCTCGTACCGCGTCAGCCCCACGGATTTCGCCGACGCTCTGCGGCATATTGCTGAGATCGACGGTGTTTGGGCAGTGGGCGGCTGCTGCGGAACGACGCCCGCACACTTAAAAAAGGCTGTCGAAATTTGTAAAGCTGTTTCGATTTCACCTATAAAGGAAAAGAACTTTACGGCGGTAACCTCTTATGCAAAGACGGTGACTTTAGGCGAAAAGCCTATCATCATCGGCGAACGCATCAACCCGACCGGCAAAAAACGGCTCAAAGAAGCCCTGCTGACGGGCGACACGGGCTATATCTTTTCCGAAGCGGTCTCACAGGCGCAAAGCGGCGCACATGTGCTCGATGTGAATGTCGGGCTTCCCGAATTGGACGAGCCCGCCGTGCTTGCCGAGACGGTTTCTGCACTGCAGGGCATCACCGACCTGCCGTTACAGATCGACACGTCGTCCGGGGAAGCCATGGCGCGCACTTTGCGTATTTATAACGGAAAACCGCTCATCAACTCCGTCAACGGCAAACGCGAATCCATGGAGACGGTTTTCCCGCTTGCCAAAAAATACGGCGGCGCGGTCGTCTGCCTGACGCTCGACGAGGACGGTATCCCCGATACGGCCGAGGGGCGCATCCGCATCGCTGAAAAGATTCTGCAAACCGCACAAAGCTACGGGATCGCCAAAAAGAATCTGGTCTTTGACCCGCTTGCCATGACCGTGAGCACGGGTGCGGACAATGCAAACGTCACACTGCGGACGCTTCGCCATCTGCGGGAGGTGCTCGACGTGCAGACGGTGCTCGGTGTGTCCAATGTGTCGTTCGGGCTTCCGAAGCGCGCGCACATCAACGCGGCATTTTTTACGCTCGCCATGGAGAACGGGCTTTCCGCAGGCATCATCAACCCCAAAAGCGACGAGATGATGAACGCCTATTATGCGTTCTGTGCGCTCAAAGGACTGGACAATAATTTTGAAGCCTATATCGCCAACGCGACCGATGCGGCGACCGCACCGGCAGCAATTTCTGCCGAAACCGATCTGCGCACGGCTGTTTGCAAGGGCTTAAAGGAAGCGGCAAAGCAGGGCGCGCAAAAGCTTTTGGAAACGATGCCGCCGTTAGAGATCATCCAAACGCAGCTCATCCCTGCGCTTGACGAGGTGGGGAAAGGCTTTGAAGCGGGCACGATCTTCCTGCCGCAGCTTTTGATGAGTGCGGATGCAGCCAAAGCGGCGTTCGAGGTGCTGAAATCGGGCTTTGCCGACCAAACGCAGACGACGGAAGCCGAAAAGCACAAGATCGTTATCGCCACGGTGCAGGGCGATATCCACGACATCGGCAAGAATATTGTAAAGGTGTTGTTGGAAAACTATGGCTTTGAGGTCATCGATCTCGGTAAGGACGTCCCCCCGGGACGCGTTTTGGAGGTTGCGCAGCGCGAGCAGGTGCGGCTTGTGGGCTTGAGTGCTCTGATGACCACGACCGTGGAAAGCATGGCGCGCACCATTGCGCTCCTGCACCGCGAATACCCGGCGTGCAAGATCATGGTCGGCGGCGCGGTGCTGACACAGGATTACGCCGACCGCATCGGTGCGGACTTCTATTCCAAGGACGCCATGGGTTCCGTCAGATATGCCGAAAAACTTTTTTCCTAAATCGCCATATTTGGGCAGGTGCACATCTTGACAAGGTTTGTCACTTGTTATATCATAGAGGCGAATTCATAGGAAATTACTATGAATAAGAAAACCAAGCAATATCACCGTAAAGAAGGAGTATATATGCAGGTTTATGCAGATAATGCGGCGACGACCAAGCTGTCCGAGACCGCGCTCAATGCCATGATGCCGTATTTGACCGAAACCTACGGCAACGCCTCGAGTCTGTACCGCATTGGGCAGGAGGCGCATCAAGGCGTCAAAAAAGCGCGCGCAACAGTCGCCGAAGTTTTGGGCGCACTGCCTGAGGAGATCTTCTTCACCTCCGGCGGCAGCGAAGCGGATAACTGGGCGATCAAAGGCGTTGCCGAGCGCATGGCAAAAAAAGGCAAAAAGCATATCATCACCTCGGCATTTGAGCACCACGCTGTGCTGCACACGGTCGAGAAGCTCGAAAAACAGGGCTTTGAGGTGACCTATTTGCCTGTTTATGAAAACGGCATTGTACGTGTGGAGGATGTGCGCAATGCGATCCGTCCCGATACCGCGCTTGTAACGATCATGTATGCCAACAATGAGATCGGTACGATCCAGCCGATTTCCGAGATCGGTGCTTTGTGTCACGAAAAAGGCGTGCTGTTCCACACGGACGCCGTGCAGGCGGTGGGACATGTGCCCATCGATGTCAAAGCACAGAATATCGATCTTTTGTCCATGTCCGCGCATAAATTCCACGGGCCAAAAGGCATCGGCGCGCTCTACTGCCGCAAGGGGCTTCGCTTCCCGAACCTGATCGAGGGCGGCGCGCAGGAAAGCGGCCGCCGTGCGGGCACCGAGGCGGTCTACGCCATGGTCGGCATGGCGGCGGCGCTTAAAGAAGCGAACGACCACCTTGCGGAAAACGCCGAAAAGCTGACGAGACTCCGTGACCGCCTCATCGACGGGCTGTTAAAGATCGAGTCGAGCCGCTTGAACGGCGACCGTGAACAACGACTGCCCGGCAATGTCAACGTAAGCTTTGAGGGTGTGGAAGGCGAATCCCTGCTTTTGTATCTCGATGCAGAGGGCGTTTCCGCGTCATCGGGTTCGGCGTGCACCTCGGGTTCGCTCGATCCGAGCCATGTACTGCTGGCGATCGGCCTGCCGCACGAGGTCGCGCACGGTTCACTGCGGCTGACGCTGTGCGAAAGCAATACCGAAGAAGAAGTCGATTATATCATCGGGTGCGTGCCGGGCATCATCAAGAGGCTGCGCGACATGTCCCCGCTGTGGGAAAGGATCCAGAAGGAAAGAGGGCAAAACTAATGGAATACAGCGAAAAAGTCATGGAACATTTCACCCATCCGCATAACGTCGGCAAGCTCGATGACGCCGACGGCATCGGAGAAGTGGGCAACGCCAAATGCGGCGATATCATGAAGATGTATATCAAGGTGCACGACGGCATCATCACCGACGTGAAGTTCAACACCTACGGCTGCGCGTCCGCCATTGCGACAAGCTCCATGGCGACGGATATGATCAAGGGCAAGCCCCTTTCCGAAGCGCTGAAGCTCACGAACAAAGCGGTCGTCGAGGCGCTCGACGGGCTTCCCGCCGTGAAAATCCACTGCTCCGTGCTCGCGGAGGAAGCGATCAAGGCGGCGATCAAGGATTATTATGATAAAAACGGCATCGCCTATGACCCTGCGCAGTTCAAAGAGGATACCGAACACTACGAGCACCACAACGGCTGAAGCGTAACGAAAAAGCCCGGGCAATGTACTGCAGCCCGGGTTTTCTGTTTTTCCCGCCCCGCCGTAAAAAGTTCGCAACCCGCTTGTTTTTGGGAAAAGTGCGTTTGAGTTGACAAATCCGCTGTTTTTGCATACAATAATAAACAACTGAAGGGTGCGGTCTGCACGCAGGCTTCTGCTGCCGATTTGTACGCGGATGCAGTATCGTTGCGTCAAGCCTCCGAAATGCATGCTAAGCGGGTAGTTGCACCATGGGAAGAGATGTTGTTCGGTTTGTACTTCCACCGCGTTTTTCGACGCAGGGGAGAAGCTCTTGTTGGGTTTCGGACGTGAAGTGAACGGAAAGGATTTTTAAAAATGAAAAAACATGTAAATCATCCGACAGACGGCAAACGTAAGCGTTTCTCTGTAAGCGGGCTGGTCGTCTCTTTGGTGCTACTTGTTCTGCTTTTGATATTTATAGGAATTTTATGGAGCACCGGATGGGTGCCGGCGCTTTATTTGATCTTGGGGGCGGTCGTGTCCCTGCTGCTTTGCGGCGTGGTGCTGTGGCTCACCCGTGACCCGGCACATCGCGTGCGCCGCATCATCGGCTTTATTCTGGCGGCTCTCCTGGCGCTGCTGGGCGTGTTCGGGGATGTTGCGCTGTGGCGCGCCGCCCGCACGCTGCGGGGCGTGACCGACACGACCGGGGAACGGTCGGCGGTGGCGTTTTATGTGCTGGTCGATTCAGAATATGAGACCTTAAACGATTTGGAAGGGGAAACGCTGGGTATCTTATCTCAGCTTGACCGTTCCAATACCGACGAGACGCTTCAACAGACGGAGTCGGAATACGGGATCAGCTTTACAACCGTGGAGTACACAACGCTTTTGGATTTGGCTGACGCGCTCAGAGACGGGCAGGTGGCTGGGATCGTGCTGAACCAGGCGTTCCTCACCTTGTATGAGGAACTCCCGGAGTATGAGGGCTTCCCTTCCGAAATACGGGAACTGCTTGTGCAGGAGGTAACGCATGAGACGCCTGATGTAGAGCAAACCGACAGCTCGGTGATTACGGTGCTCATCAGCGGGAGCGATACGCGGCGGGAGCGCATAGACCGGCGCGGGCGCAGCGATGTGAATATTATTGCCCGTGTTAACCGCGAGACCCACGAGATCCTGCTGGTCTCCACCCCGCGGGACTACTATGTGCCCTTGGCGCTTGACGGCAGCCCCTATGATAAACTCACCCATGCGGGGATCTATGGCATGGATGTTTTACAGGGGACGCTCGAAAACCTGTACGCTACCCAGATCGATTATTATGTGCGCATCAACTTTACGGGCTTTATTGAGGTGATCGACGCCCTCGGGGGAATAGAGGTCTATTCTGACTATGATTTCTCCGCAGGCGGCTATGATTTCCATCAGGGAGTCAATTCTCTTAACGGCGAGCAGGCGCTTGCCTTTGCACGCGAGCGGCATGCCTTTGCACAGGGGGATCGCCAGCGCGGTGAGCACCAGATGAGAGTGATTGAGGCCGTGCTGAATAAGGCCATGAGCCCGAGCATCCTGTCCGGTTACATGGATATTATGGCAAGCGTAGAGGGCTGCATGGACACGAACGTCCCATATGACCTCATTGCCGAGGCCGTGCGTCAGCAGCTCGCAGAGAATACAGCATGGCATGTGGAGACCTACAGCGTCAACGGCACCGGGACCAGAGCCATGACATACTCCATGCCCCAGCAGTTGTACGTTATGATTCCTGACGAGACTACCGTGCAGGAAGCCAAGGATAAGCTGGCAGCTTTGGCATAAGGAAAGCGCGGCAGTGTACGAAGCTGGCAGCGCCTGTATATGATGCATCTTATAAATCTTATGGAAAAGCCCTGCCTTGTGGCAGGGCTTTTTTGCGGCGGCAAGCATACCGTTCGGCTGAATTGCGGCGGCAAAAAGCCCCGGCACATGACGTGTCGGGGTTTGTTGGCGTCCCTGAGAGGATTTGAACCTCCGGCCTACCGCTTAGGAGGCGGTCGCTCTATCCAACTGAGCTACAGAGACATATTTTGATCGGTCGAGCGGTCTGCGCGCGGCAAAACGCGGCAACCGTGCATCAGCGGCTATTTTGTATTTTACCAAAGCGCATGCGGTTTGTCAATGTCTGTGCAAGCCGCACGCAGAAACGCATCGTTCGTACAGCCGTCCGTCGGGAGGGATAAGAAATATTCAATAAATTATGGTTTTTGAATTGCAAACCGCCGGATTTTCGGTATAATGAAAGACACAGACTTTGTTTTATCACATCGCGCGCAGCGCGTAAGGAAAAAAGCGGAAAATATGCGTCGGGAGGCACACGATGATGACGATTGCAGAATACTTAAAAACCGTAGATGAGGTGATCGCCCAAGGGCCGTTTCAAGACACATGGGAGAGCCTTTCCGCCTTCCGAATCCCGCAGTGGTACCGCGAGGGGCGGTTCGGGCTGTTTATCCACTGGGGCGCGTACAGCGTGCCGGCGACGGAAAGCGAATGGTATCCGCGGCAGATGTATTTGAAAGGCACAAAAAGCTGGGCGCACCGCGTCAAGACATACGGAAAAGACGGGGATTACCGCGAAGTGGTAGAGCAGTTTTCCCCCACTCGCTTTGATGCGGACGAATGGCTGGAGGTGTTTAAGCAAAGCGGCGCGAAATACATTATGCCCGTCGCCGAGCATCACGACGGCGTAAAGCTCTATAAGTCTGAGCTTAACCGCTGGAATACGGCGGATATGCCGAATACCCGGTGCGATTTTATGACGGAGCTGCACGAGGCGTGTGACCGCCACGGTATGGGCTTTTTGTGCTCGAACCACCGTGCCGAGCACTTCTGGTTTTTGAACGGTGCTCGGGCGAACTGCCCGAATTCGGAGGTCACAAAGGGGTTGTATTCCGACTTATACGGCCCTGCGGCGTTGCATACCACAGGCAATCCATGGGACAACGAAAAGTGCCCGCCGACCGACGAATGGTGCAGGGACTGGCTCGCAAGCGCCTGCGAAATGATCGACCGACTTCAGCCGCTTGCCGTCTACTTTGACTGGTGGATCAACAAGCCGGAATTCAAGCCGTATTTAAAAAAGTTCCTTGCCTATTACTATAACCGCGGTGCGCAGTGGGGCAAGGAGGTCGCGGTGTTTTATAAAGTCGGCGCGGTGATGAAGGGCTGCGCGATCTTCGATGTGGAGCGCGGGCAAATCGACGGCATTTCCCCCGAGCTTTGGCAAAACGATACCGCCATTGCGAAAAACAGCTGGGGCTACACGGAGGGCAACCGCTTTAAGACGCCGCGTGAGATCCTTTTGAATATGATCGACGTGATTTCCAAAAACGGCTGTTACATGCTCAACGTCGGCCCGAAGGCGGACGGTACGATCTGCGACGAGGAAAAGCAGGTCTTGCTTTCCATCGGCAAGTGGATGCAGAAAAACGGCGAGGCGATCTACGGCGCGCTGCCCTACGACGTATACGGTGAGGGCAAAGTACAAAAGGCGGGGTCGTTCAAGGAAAATCTGCGATACGGCAAAAAGGATTACCGCTTTACCTATAAGACCGGCGCGATCTATGTGTTCGTGATGAGCGAAAAGCCGGTGCGCGAGCATGTCGTGAAAACGCTGCGCCAGGCAAGCGAGGGCGGTATTCGTTACAAGATCCGAAATGTGGAGCTGCTCGGGCAGGATGTACCTGTCCGCTGGACGCAGGACGAAAAAGCATTCCGCTTTTCGTTTGACGGCGCGGTAGACAGGCGTTTGCCGCTGTGTGTAAAGGTCAGCGTGGACTGAAATGCCGCGCAGAACCAATGTAAAAGATTTACTTTGTAAAACATTCCTTCTTGGTCAGCGTGAAAAATGAAACCCGGTTGAGCGTTGCCCCCTCTGACGAGGGGGCTGGCGAGCGTTAGCGAGACTGAGGGAGAGAAAAATTCACGGCTTGTGGCAGGAAAAGTATTAGCGGAAAAACCTTCCCTCGGCACTTTGCACATTATTCATTACTTTGTTTTCCTTTCCTCCTTTTCTCCCCCTCCGGCTTTTGCCTGCGGCAAAAGCCACCTCCCTCGTCAGAGGGAGGAACACATCTTTACCTTTTGGCGATGTTAGGTTTGTTTCGCTCAGGCTACGGACAAATTTGCTTGGCATCGCGCCCGTTTCGGTGTGTACGTCACAGATTTCAACGTCGGAGATACACATCAGAGGGAAAAGCGGATTTGATGAACAAGCAAAAGTAAACCCCGCCGAGGCGCGTGCCTCGGCGGGGTCATTTTATATGGAACTGTGTAAATCAGATCTTGAAGTAATCCACCGCATTGCGGAACATGCCGTTGTCCTTGATGCCGTCCACGTTCTTGTAAACATTGTCGGAATAGCGTTCGGAATGCCCCATTTTGCCGAACACCCTGCCGTCGGGGGAGGTGATGCCTTCCACCGCGAGGAACGACCCGTTGGGATTATAGCGGATATTCATGGTCGGCTGTCCGTGCTCATCCACATACTGTGTGGCGATTTGCCCGTTTTGGATGAGCTGTTCCATGAGCTCAGGCGGGCAGACGAAGCGCCCCTCGCCGTGCGAGATCGGAACGGTGTGCAGGTCCCCAACTTTACAGGCGGACAGCCACGGGGATTTGTTCGATGCCACGCGCGTGGTCACAAGCCGCGATTGGTGGCGGCCGATCGTGTTGAAGGTCAGCGTCGGAGTATCGGCGCGCGGCTCAATGATCTCACCGTAAGGCACAAGCCCCAGCTTGATCAGCGCCTGGAAGCCGTTGCAGATGCCCGCCATCAGCCCGTCGCGCTGCTGCAAAAGGCGATGCACTTCTTCCTTGACTGCGGGGTTGCGGAAGAACGCCGTGATGAATTTGCCGCTGCCGTCCGGCTCGTCGCCGCCGGAGAATCCGCCGGGAATGAAGACGATCTGCGCCGTTTCCATGGCTTTTGCAAAAGCGGCGGCACTGTCCGCAATGTCTTTTGCGGAGAGGTTGCGGATCACCATGACCTGCGGCTCGGCGCCGGCACGTTCAAGTGCGCGCGCCGTGTCGTATTCGCAGTTCGTACCGGGGAATACAGGGATGAGGACTTTCGGTTTTGCTACGCCGATCTTCGGCGCAACGCGGCTTTCCGCTGTAAAGGAGATCTCTTTTACAGGCTTGTCGTCCGTTTGGATGTTGCAGGCGAACACGGATTCCAGCTTGTTTTCATAAGCGTCGCAAAGCGCCTGCAAGTCCACCGTCTCAATGCCGACCTTTAATGCATAATCATAGGTCGTCTCGCCTAAGAGCTGCAGCCCTTCCAATTCCTCGGCGGCTTCCAGAACGAATGCGCCGTAGTTGTATGCATACAGCTTGTCCTGCGGGAACATGCGGTCGAGTTTAAAGCCGATATGGTTGCCGAACGCCATTTTCATCAGGCCCTCGGCAATGCCGCCGTAGGTGGGCGTGTAAGCGGAAAGCACCTTTTTCTCTGCGATCAACTTAGAAACGGTCTCAAATACCCGCAACAGGCTTTCCGTATTCAGCGTACCGTCGGCATTTCGTTCGGGCTCGATGTAATAGACCTTTGAGCCGGGCAGCTTGAATTCGGGGGAAATGACATTGTCGGAATTGCAGACGGAGACCGCGAACGAAACAAGGGTGGGGGGCACGTCGATATCCTCAAACGTACCGCTCATCGAGTCCTTGCCGCCGATGGAGCCGAGCCCCAATTCAAGCTGCGCGGTAAGTGCGCCCAAAAGCGCCGCCGCGGGCTTGCCCCAGCGGGTGGCATCCTCGGTCATACGCTCAAAATACTCTTGGAACGTCAGATAGCAGGTCGCAAGATCTGCACCCGTTGCTACAAGCTTCGCCACCGATTCCACGACCGCATAATACGCACCGAGATAGGGGTTCTTTTCCGTGATAAAGGGGTTGAAGCCCCACGCCATCAAAGAACAGGTTTTGGTATCGCCTTTGAGCACGGGCAGCTTTGCCGCCATGCTTTGTGCGGGTGTAAGCTGGTATTTGCCGCCGAAGGGCATCAGCACCGTGTTCGCGCCGATGGTCGAGTCAAACCGCTCCGCAAGCCCGCGCTTTGAGCATACGTTCAGATCCTGTGCGAGGTTGAACAGCTTTTCCTCGTTCGTTTTACCCGGCACTTCACGTGTGATCGGCTGCGCGGCGCAAACGTGTACGCGCGTGTGCTTTTCCGCACCGTTGGAGTTTAAGAATTCGCGGGAAATGTCCACGATTTTTTTGCCGTTCCACTCCATCGTCAAACGCGGTTCGGCGACCACCTCGGCAACCACGGTCGCTTCGAGGTTCTCCTCTGCGGCAAGTGTCAGGAAGCGTTCGACGTCCGCTTTTCCAAGCACCACCGCCATGCGTTCCTGCGATTCGGAAATGGCAAGCTCCGTGCCGTCAAGACCCTCATACTTTTTCGGGACTTTATTGAGATCAATGTGCAGCCCGTTGGCCAATTCCCCGATGGCGACCGAAACGCCGCCCGCGCCGAAGTCGTTGCAGCGCTTGATGAGCTTTGCCGCCTCCGGGTTGCGGAACAGCCTTTGCAGCTTGCGTTCCTCGGGCGCGTTGCCCTTTTGCACCTCCGCGCCGCAGTGTTCCAAGGAGGAGAGGTTGTGCGATTTGGAAGAACCCGTTGCGCCGCCGCAGCCGTCGCGCCCGGTCCGACCGCCCAAAAGGACGACCACATCGCCGGGCTGCGGGACTTCGCGGCGTACATTTTTGGCAGGGACTGCGCCGACCACCGCGCCGATCTCCATACGTTTGGCAACATAGCCCTCGTGGTAGATCTCATCGACCTGCCCTGTGGCAAGACCGATCTGGTTGCCGTAGGAGCTGTACCCGGCGGCAGCCGTCGTCACAAGCTTGCGCTGCGGCAGCTTGCCGGTCATCGTGTCTTTGACAGGCTTTAAGGGGTTTGCCGCTCCCGTGACGCGCATGGCTTGATATACATACCCGCGTCCCGAAAGCGGGTCGCGGATCGCGCCGCCGATGCAGGTTGCCGCGCCGCCGAACGGCTCGATCTCCGTCGGGTGGTTGTGTGTTTCGTTTTTGAAAAGGAACAGCCAATCTTCTTCCTCACCGTCCACATCCACCTTGATCTTGACGGTGCAGGCGTTGATCTCGTCGGATTCATCCAGATTTTTAAGCTGTCCCGTGTGCTTTAAGTAGCGCGCGCCGATGGTCGCGAGATCCATAAGGTTCTGCGGCTTCGTGCGGCCGAGCGCCTTGCGGATCGCGATATACCGGTCATACGCCGCCTGCACGGTCGGGTCGTCGATCTCCACGCCGTCGATGGTCGTGAGGAACGTGGTGTGCCGGCAGTGATCCGACCAGTAGGTGTCGATCATGCGAATTTCCGTGATCGTCGGATCGCGGTGCTCGGATTTGAAATAGTCCTGGCAGAACGCGATGTCGGCGTTGTCCATCGCCAGCGCGTATTTCTGCACAAAATCGGCAAGCTCCTTTTCGGAAAGCGAAGTAAAGCCTGTAAGCGTCTCCACTTCGGTAGGAACATTGTAAGGGATCTGCAAAGTATCCGCGCGGTCTAAGGACGCCTCGCGGCTCTCCACAGGGTTGATGACATATTTTTTCACCGCCGCAAGCTGTGCGGGCGTGATCTTGCCGAACAGCATATAGACCTTTGCGGTGCGCACCGTCGGCTTTTCGCCTTGGGACACGATCTGGATGCACTGCGCGCAGGAATCGGCGCGCTGGTCGAACTGTCCGGGCAGGAATTCCACTGCGAACACCGTGCCGTCGCACTGCGGCAGATGGGCATAGGTGTTGTCGAGCTGCGGCTCGGAAAATACGGTCTTTTCGCACGCCTTGAAAAGATCTTCATCGATGTTTTCCACGTCATAGCGGTTGAAAAGCCGCAGGTCTGTCACCGTGTCGATCATCAACAGCGTGCGGATGTCGGAAAGCAGCGCGGCGGCTTCGTCGGCAAACTGCTTTTTCTTTTCCACATAAATTCGATAAACCATTTGCTCCTCCTTATTTCCCGAGCGCCTTTAGGGCACGTGCGCCGATGTCCTTGCGGTAAAATGCGCCGTCGAACGAGATTTCCCGAACCGCATCGTAGGCTTTTTCGAGTGCCGCTGTCAGGTCATCGCCGACCGCCGTTACGCCAAGCACCCTGCCGCCCGAGGTGACGAGCTTGTCGCCTTTGAGCGCCGTACCGGCATGGTAAACCGTTACATCCGGCATTTCCTCGGCTTTGCCGAGATCGATCTCCAAGCCCTTAGGATAGGATTTCGGATAGCCGCCCGACGCGATCACCACGCACGCCGCCGCGCCGTTCGCGAATTCCACGGGCACGCTTTCGAGCGTGCCGTCATGCACGGCGCGCATAATCGTAAGTAGATCCGTTTTCAAAAGCGGCAGGACAACCTGCGTTTCAGGATCGCCGAAGCGGCAGTTGTATTCGATAACACGCGGCCCTTTTTCGGTGAGCATCAGCCCGAAGTACAAACAGCCCTTAAAGGTCCTGCCCTCGGCGTTCATCGCACGTACGGTGGGCAGGAAGATCGTCTCCATGCACTGCGCGGCGACCTCGTCCGTGTAATAGGGGTTCGGCGCGACCGTACCCATGCCGCCGGTATTCAAGCCCTTGTCGCCGTCCAGCGCACGCTTGTGATCCATCGAAGAGACCATCGGTACGATGGTCTTGCCGTCGGTGAACGAAAGCACCGAGACCTCAGGACCGGTCAAAAACTCCTCAACGACCACGCGGTTGCCGCTGTCGCCGAACATTTTGTCCTCCATAATGGATTTTACGGCATCGGCCGCCTGCTCCATGGATTCCGCAATGATGACGCCCTTGCCGAGCGCGAGTCCGTCCGCCTTGATGACGGTGGGGAACTCGTTTTGCTCGCGGATATAGTCAAGCGCGGCCTTGGGGTCTGAAAAGACCTCGTATTTCGCCGTAGGGATGCCGTATTTTTTCATCAAATCTTTCGCAAAGACCTTGCTGCCCTCAATGACGGCGGCGTTCTTGTTCGGACCGAAGCAGGGGATGCCCTTTTCCTCCATCGCGTCCACGCAGCCGAGCGCCAGCGGGTCGTCGGGCGCGACAACGCAGAAATCCACAGCCTTTTCCACGGCAAAATCCACAAGCGCGGGGATGTCCGTCGCGCCGATGCCCACGCAGGTCGCATCTTTGGCAATGCCGCCGTTGCCGGGACAGGCGAAAATTTCCGTGACCTGCGGGTTTTCCCGCAGCTTTTTGATGATGGCATGCTCGCGGCCGCCGCCGCCGACAACCAGAAGTTTCATAAACGTACCTCGAATCTCCCAAATTTCCGAAAATTGCTTAGTGATGGAACAGGCGGATACCTGTGAACGCCATCACAAGCCCGTGCTTGTTGCAGCAGTCGATAACAATGTCGTCTCGAATCGAACCGCCGGGCTGGACGATGTAGGAAACACCGCTGCGGCGCGCGCGCTCGATGTTGTCGTCAAACGGGAAGAAAGCGTCCGAACCGAGCGAAACGTCGTGGAACTGCGCAAGCCACGCCTTCTTTTCTTCTGCGGTCAGCGGCTCGGGGCGGGTCTTAAAGGTATTCTGCCAAACGTCGTCACCGATGACATCCTCGTATTCGTCCGAGATGTATACGTCAATGGCGTTGTCGCGGTTGGGACGGGTGACGGTGTCAATGAAATCGAGCCCGAGCACCTTCGGATGCTGGCGCAGGTGCCAGATATCCGCCTTGTTGCCCGCAAGGCGCGTGCAGTGGATACGCGATTGCTGCCCCGCGCCCACGCCGATGGTCTGGCCGTCTTTTGCATAGCAGACGGAGTTCGATTGCGTGTATTTGAGCGCGATGAGCGCGATCACAAGGTCACGCTTGGCGCTGTCGGGCAGGTCTTTGTTTACCGTAACAATGTTCTCAAGCGAGCTTTCGTCGATCTTCAGCGCGTTGCGGCCCTGCTCAAAGGTGATGCCGAACACGTCCTTGTGCTCGATGGGCGCAGGCTCGTAATTTGCATCGATCTCTACAACGTTGTAATTGCCCTTTTTCTTGGATTTGAGGATCTCCAGCGCTTCAGGCTCATAGCCGGGGGCGATGATGCCGTCGGACACTTCATGCTGAATGAGCTTTGCCGTCGGCACGTCGCAAACGTCGGAAAGCGCAATCCAGTCGCCGAACGAGGACATACGGTCCGCGCCGCGTGCGCGTGCATAAGCCGAGGCGAGGGGTGAAAGCTCGAGAGCATCGTCAACCCAGTAGATTTTCCGAAGCGTGTCCGAAAGCGGCAGACCGACCGCCGCGCCCGCAGGGCTGACGTGCTTGAACGAGGCTGCTGCGGGAAGGCCCAGTGCGGCTTTCAGCTCGCGCACCAGCTGCCAGCTGTTAAAAGCGTCTAAAAAGTTGATGTAACCGGGCTTACCGTTTAAAACGGTGATGGGCAGTTCTCCGCCGTCCTGCATAAAGATCTTTGACGGCTTCTGGTTCGGGTTGCAGCCGTATTTCAGTTCCAATTCTTTCATGTTGCACGCTCCTTACTGGTTCTTGTTCACAATGCGGTCCGTCGCTTTGCCGGTGGCAAGGTCGATGTAGCGCACAAACAGCGAAACTTTGTTGTCTTCGTTCAAGGCGTCCCACATCATATCCGTGAATGCGTCGATGTCGTCCATCGTGGCGATTTTTTCAGGCTCGCCTTCAAACGAGGGCAGCGGATCGCCGTCGCCCATGTAGGTGTGCAGGAAATGCCCTTCGCCGCAAAGCGGCTTCGTATAGCTGAACGTGAAGCGGTGGACGCTGTCGGGGTTGCCGTCGGCGGATTTGAGAATGGAAAGCGCATAATTGCAGCCGCCGTTCTCCAAATGCACGATCCCCGAAATGCGCGGGGTGTAGTTCGGCGCGTCATCCTCATATTCGCGGGTGCGCAGCGCCTGCTCAAAGGTCTGCTGCTTGTCCATAAGGTCATAGATGGTGTCGGTCTGATCGCCGTTCGTGACGATCGTCTTGTTGCCCAAAACGCGCACAGGGGAATAGATGATCAAATGCGGGTCTGTCAGCTTCGACTCGTCAAACGCTTTGGTGCGGATACCGTCCGCCGTCGCTTCAAACACACGGTTGCGGGAATTGACGCTTCTGCCCATGATGAAATAGGCGATCACGGCGTTTTTACCGTCGGGGCTCACCCCCAGCACGATGCCGCGCCCCGGGTAAGCGTTCTCACGCAGCAGGGTCTGTATATCCAAAGTCTTCATACGTTTTCCTCCTGTATCCAAGTTCTACCGTCTTTCACGGTGATTTTTCCGTCACAAAACAGCGCGGCAGCTTTGGGCAGCAGCTTCCATTCACACTGCTCCATCACACGGCGCTGCAAAACTTCGGGCGTGTCGTCCTGCAAAACGGGGACGGTACCTTGTAAAATGATCGGCCCGCCGTCGCACACTTCCGTCACAAAATGTACCGTTGCGCCCGTCAGCTTCACGCCGCGCTTGAGCACTTCTTCGTGCACATGCAGCCCGTAAAAGCCTTTGCCGCAAAACGAGGGGATGAGCGCGGGGTGGACGTTCATCATTTTATTCGGGAATGCCCGCACGACCTGCTCATCGAGAATGGTCATAAAGCCCGCGTAGATCACAAGATCCGCCTGTTCCTCTTTGAGCGCTTGTACCATTGCTGCGGAATAAGCGGCGATGTCCGCGTAGTTGCTGCGCGCGAGCACACGTGTTTTAATATTATTTTGTTTCGCGCGTTCAAGCGCGTAAGCATCCGCCTTCGAGGAAATGACGCAGGTGATCCTGCCGTTCGGGATCTCCCCGCGATGCTCGGCGTCAATGAGCGCCTGTAGATTCGTACCGCCGCCCGAGACGAGCACCACGATGTTCTTTTTTACACTCATCGGATGATAACGCCCTCTTCGCTTTCTACGATTTCCCCGATGGCGTATGCGTCCTCGCCATGCTCGCGTAAGATATGCAGCGCCTTGTCCGCATCTGCGGCGGAGACGACTACGCTCATGCCCACGCCCATGTTGTAGGTGTTGAACATGTCGCGTTCGGGAATATTGCCCGTCTTTTGCAAAAGCGAGAAGATCGGCGGGATGCGAAGCTGCGCACGATCGATCTTCGCACTCATACCTTTCGGCAGCGAGCGCGGGATATTCTCATAAAAGCCGCCGCCCGTAATGTGCGAGACCGCCTTGACCTGCACCTCGTTTGTAAGTGCAAGCAGGGGCTTGACGTAAATTTTCGTCGGGGTCAAAAGGCATTCGCCGATGGTTTGTCCAAGCTCGTCGGAATACACGTTCAAGTCTGCATTCTCCACGTCAAAGACCTTGCGTACCAGCGAAAAGCCGTTGGAGTGTACGCCGGAGGAGGGGAGCGCTAAGATCACGTCACCCGCGCGGACGGTCTTGTTGTCAAACACGCGGTCACGGTCCACGATACCTACGGTGAAGCCCGCAAGATCATAGTCATCGTCAGGCATCATGCCGGGATGTTCGGCGGTCTCGCCGCCGATGAGTGCCGCGCCCGCCTGCACGCAGCCCTCGGCTACGCCCGCAACGATGTCCGCGATCTTTTCGGGGTCGTTTTTGCCGCAGGCGATGTAGTCGAGGAAAAACAGCGGCTTTGCCCCGCAGCAGATCACGTCATTGACGCACATGGCAACACAGTCGATGCCGATGGTGTCGTGTTTGTCCATAAGCATTGCAATCTTGAGCTTCGTGCCCACGCCGTCCGTACCGCTGACGAGCACGGGGTTCTGCATCCCCGCAAGGTCTAACGCGAACAGCCCGCCGAAGCCGCCGATATCCGAATCCGCACCCGGCGTCACGGTGCGCGCAATATGACGCTTCATCAGCTCCACAGCCTTGTAACCGGCGGTGATGTCTACCCCCGCCGCCTTATAGCTTTCCGAAAAACTGTTGCTCATGTCATTCGCCTCCCGATTTTCTTTCACTGATTTTGGTTTCAAATTTAGATTTCGCATTTTCCTTCGGCGGCTCTACGGGATAAGCCCCGGTGAAGCACGCCGTGCAGAAGTCAATGGGACAGCCGCTTGCGAGCTGTACTACATTTTCCACGCTCAAATAGCCGAGCGAATCCGCCCCGATGATCTTGCAGATCTCCTCGACGGAGTGGTGATTCGCAATGAGCGTGTCGGGCGAGTCGATGTCCGTCCCAAAATAGCACGCGTGCCGGAACGGCGGCGCAGAAACGCGCACGTGCACTTCCTTCGCCCCCGCGTCGCGCAGCTGCTTGACGATACGCGCCGAGGTCGTGCCGCGCACGATGGAGTCGTCGATCATCACCACGCGCTTGCCCCGGATGGTGGAGGGCACAACGTTCAACTTGATGCGTACGTCGCTTTCCCGTTTGGCTTGCGTGGGCTGGATGAACGAACGCCCGATATACTTGTTTTTGATGAAGCCGATTCCATAAGGAATGCCGGACTCCTCCGCATAGCCCAGCGCCGCATCCAGACCCGAATCGGGCACGCCGATGACCACGTCCGCCTCCACGGGGTGCTGCTGCGCGAGGAATGCGCCCGCCTTGCGGCGCGCTAAGTGCACGGAACAGCCCTCGATCTCGGAATCGGGACGGGCAAAGTAGATGAATTCAAACACGCAAAGCGCTTTCTTCCCGTCGGTGCAGTGGCCGGTTATGGAACGCATGCCGTATTTGTCCACCACCACGATCTCACCGGGGCGCACGTCGCGCACATATTCGGCGCCTAAGGTATTGAGCGCGCAGGTCTCAGACGCGAAAATGATCTGCCCGTTCTTTTTGCCGATGCAAAGCGGGCGGAACCCCAGCGGGTCGCGCGCGGCGATCAGCTTGGAGGGCGACATGATGATCAGCGAATACGCGCCTTTTAAGCGGTACATTGCCGAAAACACCGCCGACTCAATGGACGGTGCGGAGATGCGTTCTTTTGTGATGATATAGGAGATTACCTCCGTGTCGCTCGTGGTGTGGAAGATCGAACCGTTCAATTCCAGCTCGGCGCGCAGCTCTGCGGCGTTTGTCAAATTGCCGTTGTGCGCAAGCGCCATGCTGCCTTTGATGTGGTTGACCACCAGCGGCTGTGCATTGGTAACGCCGTCGCTGCCCGTTGTGCCGTAGCGCACGTGCCCGACTGCCATTTTACCGTGCCCGAGAAAATCAAGCGTCTCTTTTTTAAAAACATCGTTTACAAGCCCTTCGCCCTTGCGGCAGGTGATGACACCGTCATCATTGACCGCAATACCGCAGCTTTCCTGCCCGCGGTGCTGTAAGGCAAACAAAGCATAATAGGCGCTTGCAGCGACGTCTTCGGGCTGTTCGCTGTAAATGCCGAATACGCCGCATTCCTCATGTATACTGTTGAACATGCTTTCCCTTCTCCATCGGGCGGGACGCTTTTTGAGGCGCTGCCCGTAAACCGGAACGGCGGCAAGATCCGCCGCAATAAAAGCGGAAAAGCCCCGGAGATCCAGAGGATGCGGAGCTTTGTCAGCGGTTATCCTTTTTTATGCGAGACCCAAGCGTTTAAAGACTTCGTTATAGGCTTCTTCCACATTGCCCATATCGCGGCGGAAGCGGTCTTTGTCGAGCTTTTCGTTGGTGTTGACGTCCCACAGACGGCAGGTATCGGGCGAGATCTCGTCGGCGAGAATGATGGTGCCGTCCGAGGTCTTGCCGAATTCGATCTTGAAGTCGATGAGCTTCATGCCCGCGTTTAAGAAGTATTCCTTCAAAAATTCGTTGACCTTGCGGGTGTACGCCTTAATGGTATCGATTTCCTCCTGCGTTGCAAGCCCGAGCGCCAGCGCATAATCGTCATTGATGAACGGATCGCCGAGGTCGTCGTTTTTATAGCTGAACTCTAAAATGGGGCAGAGCAGCTTCGTGCCCTCAGGCACGCCCATACGCTTGGAAAAGCTGCCCGCGGCGACATTGCGCACAATGACCTCTAAGGGTACGATGCTGACCTTTTTCACCAGCGTTTCGCGGTCGGAAAGCTCCTTTACAAGGTGGGTGGGCACGCCGACTTTTTCAAGCTGCGCAAACACATGGTTGGTCATGCGGTTGTTGACCACGCCCTTGCCCATGATGGTGCCCTTTTTCTCACCGTTAAAGGCAGTCGCGTCGTCCTTGTAGTCTACGATCAAAAGCTCGGGGTCATCGGTCTTAAAGACCTTTTTTGCCTTGCCTTCATACAGCTGTTCCAGTTTTTCCATGTTGAAGCTCCTTTATCTCATGTTTTCCTGAAAATACTTGGTTTACGGTGTCAGTCGGCAAACTGCGCGCAGATGCGCGCATCCTTTTCCCGGACCTCTTGCGCCATTTTCGCACGCATGCTGCGCAGCTTCTCTGCGAGCGTTTCATCCGAAAGCGCCAGCATCTCGGCCGCGAGGATCGCTGCGTTTTTCGCGCCGCCCACTGCAACGGTCGCCACGGGGATGCCGGAGGGCATCTGTACGGTAGCAAGCAGGGCGTCGAGTCCCTCAAAGGAGGATTTGCCCGGTACGCCGATCACGGGCAGCGTCGTGTTCGCTGCAAGCACACCGCCCAAGTGCGCCGCCATGCCGGCGATCGAAATGAGCACGCCGAAGCCCTCTTTCTCGGCGTGCTTGGCAAACGCACACGCTTCATCCGGCGTGCGGTGCGCAGACATCACCCGCACCGTGAAGGGAATACCGAGTTCTTTGAGCTGAGCCGCAGCCTTTTCGGCAATCGGCAGATCGCTGTCAGATCCCATGATGACGGCTACTTTCTTCATATAGGATACCTCACAATTCAAATGTTCTTTCAAAGCGGGACGACGGCTTTCGGTACATCCGTCAGGGACGGAAAAAGCCGTCTCAAAAAGGCTGTCGCGTGCAGCTGCCTGCTGTAGCTTTACACTGTTATTCTACTTTTTTTGCGGCCGAAAATCAAGTGCCGCGCCCTTGGTTTTTGAATATCGGCGGGATAAACAACTATACCCCGAATTCAAAAGCCGCTTTGTGGAATATGACAACGACGGTGCTCACGATCCTTCGCCGGCAGCGACGGGGGCAGGGATGGGCTCGGGCTCGGGCAGATGTGCGTCCAGCCAGCGGATCACGTCTTCTGTTACCTCGCGGCGGTTGAGCTCGTTTAAAAGCTCGTGCCGCGCTTCCGGATAAAGCTTCATCATCACGCCCGTGTGCCCGGTCTTGCGCAGGGTCTTGTAAACTTCCGTCACGCCCTTGCCGTATTCGCCTACCGGGTCTTTATCGCCGGAAATGAGCAGGATGGGAAGCTCGGCGGGCACGGTGTTGTACCACACCTTTGCCGAAACTTCCTTGAGCAGCGAAAACAGGGTCTTAAAGCCGTTTGCGGTAAACAGAAAGCCGCAGTGCTTATCATGCACATATTTTTCGACTTCCTTTTCATCGCGCGAAAGCCAGTCGAAAGCCGTGTTTTTGGCGGTTTTTCGATTGTAAGAGCCAAAAGCAACGGAATCGAGAAATTTGGAACGGTACATCTGCCCCTCGCTTTTGATCACGGTATCGGCAAGCAAAACGCCCATGCCGACTGCGGAATTCGCGCCGCTTGTCCCGCAGTAAACTGCGCCGTCCAGAATATGCCCGTATTTCGCCGAATACTTGCGCGCCAAAAACGAGCCCATGCTGTGTCCGAACAGAAAAAACGGCAGGTTGGGGTATTCCTGCCGCGCAATGTCGGAAAGCTGCTTCATGTCCTCGACCATGCTGTTTGCACCGTTGTCGCCGAAAAAGCCAAGCGCCTCGTCGCTTGCCACGGATTGTCCGTGCCCGAGGTGGTCGTTGATGTAAACGGCATAGCCGTGCTTGCATAACTCCAGCGCAAACTGCGCATAGCGGTTGGAATATTCCGCCATGCCGTGCGCGATCTGCACAACGCCTTTTACCGCGCCGAAATCCGCAGGCGCTGCGCTTTGCGCAAAAATATCACACAGCCCTGAAGCGGAGGGAAAAGTAAATTCGTTCGTCAAAAATTCCATGCGGTCACGTCCTTTTAAGGGGCGGCAGTCGTTATGCGCTGCCGCATTGAGATATAAGTATAGCACAAAAAAGGCAAAATGCCTATGCTTCGCAGGCAGGTTTAGACGATATGCTAAAATCGGACAATTTTTTTGTGCAATATGAATACGGACTTGTCCGCAATCACCCTGCCGACGGAAACTTTTCCCATCCACGTCACGGCAGATTCTCCTGCCTGCTCGTTGCAGATGTCAGATGCCGGAGGTTAGACGAGCGATAGGGCGTGGATCACAATCCAAAGGGCGCACGACCGCGCAGCGGCAGGCGACGCCCTCGTTAAGGGAGATGTCCGCGAAGCGGAAAAAGAGTTTCCGCACCCGGAGGATTTCCATACCTACCCGTTTTAGATGCTAGATATTAGATATTAGATGCTGGATGCTGGATATTCGATGTTAGACGCGCGTCCGAGGAGAAGCATTAAAATCAAAAGTCCGCGCAACCGCGTAGTGGCAGGCTTCCACGCCTGCCGGACACGGGCTGCCGTGCTCTGCACGGGTAAGCCTATAAAAGCTGAATCCCTGCACCGTAGGGCGCGGGCTCCAGCGCGCCGCTGTGCACCAAAGCACACACGTCCCGATTTCGATAGGCGAAAAATTTTTGAAAAAAGACCTTGCACAAACGAAAAGGGTATGCTATAATAGCTCTCGCAAAAGCGGTCTTGCGCCGCAAATAGCCCATATGGGGGTATAGCTCAGCTGGGAGCGCAAGCCGACAGGTAAACTACCCCGAAACGCATTGAACAATTGAATATAAAAAGCATGCCGAAACGCAATAAAATCAACGGTATGCGAAGATATGGGGGCGTAGCTCAGCTGGGAGAGCGCCACACTGGCAGTGTGGAGGTCATCGGTTCGATCCCGACCGTCTCCACCATACGAATGGAAAGGCTGCGAATAAAAACGCAGTCTTTTTTCTTTGCTGATTTTTATTGGATCTTTGAACTCTCGTACAATTGAATATTGCTAAAATCAGGCGGATAGAATAGGAAAAATCTATCTGCCTTTTTTCGTATATATACATAGCCAATCGTTTGAAATACAGACGGTTGGCTTTTTTCATTTTAAAGTTAAAGGAGATGTAAAATCATGAACAAATTCGAATCAGAAAGAAAATTTGCCAAGCGCATGAAAAGGTGTTATCCACCGGGCACGAGATTATTGCTCTTAAGCATGGATGATCCTTATACACCAATAGATTGTGGAACAAGAGGCACGGTTGCCTATGTAGACGATGTCGGACAAATCCATATGAAATGGGATAACGGCAGAACTCTTGCCCTTGTTCCCGGTGAAGATTCATTCAGAAAATTGACTGATGAGGAACTTGCGGAAGAACAAAATGAAAATATGGACGAGGATAACGCTCCCGTCCTCGGAATGTGAGGTGCAAAATAAAAATATTGGTTTGATGCATATGTCCATTCGTGTATTGGATATGTTCTGCGGAATGAGTGCGTTTCGCAGCGCGGCAGAAAAAATAGGCGGCTTTGAGTTTGTGGGATACTGCGATAACGATCCTACAGCCATAGCTGCCTATCGCACTTTATATAACACCGAAGGAGAGATTTATTATGATAACGCAAGAACCGTCAACACAGATGAAATCCCTGATTTTGATCTTCTTGTCGGAGGCTTTCCGTGCGTCGCCTTTTCAGCCGCAGGACGAAGATTGGCGTTTAAGGATGAAAGAGGGACTTTGTTCTTTGAACTTGCCCGAATACTTGAAGCAAAACGTCCTGCATTTTTCGTCTTTGAAAACGTTCCCCCTATCCGAACGATTCAAAAGGGGCAGGTTTTTACGGCCATCCTCAGCGAAATATCTCGATTGGGGTATGTGTGCGAATGGCAGTGTATTGACGGCTCGGCTTACCTTCCCCAAAGCAGAAAGCGGGTGTTCATTGTCGGACATCTTGATCCCCGATGTGCCGGAGAAATATTACCTCTCGAAAGAAAAAGCTCAACGCCTCTTTCCGAACTCACCGACAGAGCTTCACAGGGTAACAGAGTATATGATGCAAAAGGCGCAACCATAACACTAACAGCTTCCTGCGGAGGATTTGGCGGTAAAACCGGAATGTATTTTGTGGATATGAATGAAAATTCAAAAATAACGGATACGGCACGGTGTATCACGGCAAGGCATAATGCAGGTTTGAGCAATCGTAAAGGTGAACATTCGGGCGTTTTCGTGGAAGATGACGGCGTATACCCTGTTATCAATCCTGACAGAGAAAAAATCAGGCAGAACGGTCCGAGGGTAAGAGAAAACGGAGCTCCGGCATTTTGCATTACAGTTGTTGACAGACACGGGATTATGCATAAAGGCAGAATAAGAAGATTAGTTCCGCAGGAATGTTTTCGCCTGATGGGTTTTACCGATGAGCAGTTCTTTAAATTGAAAAATGAACTCGGACTTGCCGATTCTAAGTTGTATAAATTGGCAGGCAACAGCATTATGGTGCCTATTTTAGTGGATATATTATCCCGAATTAAAAAAGTAAATCAAAAATACAGTATTTTGAAGGAGGAAAAATAAATGCCGAATCATGTTGAAAATATCATTACCTTAAAAGGCGATGAAAAGAAAATCCGTGAAATGCTTGAAGCAATCAAAAATGATGACTTCGGTTTAGGGACATTGGATTTTAATAAAATTATCCCGATGCCTAACAGTCTCAACATTGAAGCAGGCAGCAGAACGGACAGAGGACTTAAAGCATACAGCGATTTTATTGATGTTTATGTTTTCGGCAGAAATGCTGAAGATGCATTAAATGCTATGCGAAATATACCGAGAGAAAGCGAAGATGCATTTTTAAAGCAAAGAACCGATGTTGAAATCGACGAATGGGAGCTTGGCAAAACCGCTTGGAATAACATTCACAATTACGGAGCTCCTACTTGGTACGAATGGAGTATCAACAATTGGGGTACAAAATGGAATGCTTACGGTTATGACGAAAGTGCAGATTACAGCCAAAATACAGATTTGTGGTTTCAGACTGCATGGTCAGCACCGCACCCCATATTGCAAAAGCTGTCCGAAATGTATCCCGATATTACCTTTGAACATGAGTGGCGGATGAAGATATCGGTGCAAATTGCGGACGGAAAATTTACAGAAACGGCGAATGCACCGAGGAATATTATCCCGAAAACCAAAAAGAAGCCATTGAATTTGCCTGCCGTATCTGGGACTACGATCCTGCCGAGCTTGATTTAATGCTGAATAAAGCGGAAAACGGATATATCAATATTGAAAATGATAAATTTGATTTGATTTCGCTTTTCGGCAAACCTGCTCTGTTTACAAACGAAAGACTGACCGATGCGGATATTCCCAAAGGACTGTATTGCTATCATTTGCGCCATAGCGATGACGGATGCAGTTTCGCAACTATCGAGCCAAAAGTCAAAGTCAATCACGGCGGCAGTGTTATCACCGATGAACCGATTGATTTCGGCGAACAGGGATATATCGCCTTTAACGAGGATACAGAACCGAATTTTATGAGTGAAAATATGACTTTCGGCGAATATATGCGTGGAGAGTTTGACCAGAGCGAAAATGAATCTCAGCAGAACGGAGGTATGCAGTTATGAGCGTAAAGAAAATCAATGCGGAAGATCTTCGCAGAATGAAAGACTGTGAGGGCTTAATTTTGCAAGGCTGCGGCGGCAGTCTTGATGAATGGGTAGACGGCATTAATGATATGCTTACGGAATCAGGAATATTGCTTGACAGTACAAAATTCAAGGCTGAAAATTGCTGTGTCTTTGAAAACGAAAGTCTCACTAACCTTATGTTCCCGTTTTCCGAGAATGTTAAACTTGATATGGGCAAGCTCGCTATGTGGCGGTTACAGACACACGAAAATTTTGGCGGTAAATGGCTGTCCGATTATGTGGATAACAGGCTTGGAGGCTTTATTCGAGAAGAAACGGCAGAAAAGAAAAAGCCTGACTGCAAGCTGATCGGTGAGGACGGTAATATCTTCAATCTTATGGGGATTGCATCCCGAACATTACGAAAAAACGGTATGGCTGAGCAGGCTGTGGAAATGCGTGACCGTATCTGTGCTTCCGGCAGTTATGACGAAGCTCTCTGCATCATCGGTGACTATGTAAGCATTACAGGCGATGATGATTTAGATGAATGCGAAGACGAATCTATGGAATTCAGAGGTATGTAAATGGAAGTTGCAATGCTAATTATCGGTTTGTTGATTGGCAGCTGCATATCAACTGCACTTCTTTGCTGTGTCCAAATAAATCGAATAAATTCCTATGAGCAAACCATTCAAAACCTTTTGGAAAAACTGAATAAGGATTAAGGAATATATAGGCGGTATCAATTGTTGTCTAAGACAGAATTGGTACCGCCTTTTTTGCTTTAACATCAATTGATACCTCGTACCGAAAGTGAGGTGATTGTTATTAAAACTCCTGTATCAAGGGTTGGCAATAAAACTGCTATTCTGCATATTTTATATGCACTGTTTCCGATCCAATACGGTCGGTTTATTGATGTGTTCGGCGGTTCGGGCAGTGTGCTGCTCGGCAATCCCGAAATCTGCCCGTTTGAAGTATATAACGATTTTGACCGCAATCTTGCTAATTTGTTTCGCTGTATGAAAGAGAGAACAATGGCTGTAATCCGTGAACTCGGATTTTGCCGTCTGAATTCCCGTGAAGATTTTATTGCTATACGCCGTTTTTTTGAAAATGAGCAGTTTGATGATAAATATCTGTCAGAGGAATTACGTCTGACGCAAATTTTGTTCCCACCACCTGAGGCAAACGAACTTATGGAAATGCGTAAAAGAATTACGGCGGATTATGATGTCCGCAGAGCCGCAATGTTCTTAAAACTCCTGCGTTTCAGTTATTCAAGCAGCGGAAAATCTTACGCTTCACAGCCTTTTGACATCCGAAAACTGTTCGGCTTGATTTCACAGCTGCAGGACCGAATGGCAAATGTAGTAGTGGAAAATCAGGATTTTGAAACGCTGATTAAACATTATGACCGCCCCAACGCTTTCTTCTATCTTGATCCGCCGTATTTCTCTACAGAGGATATGTATGAGGTAGGCTTCGGTTGGGATGACCATGTGCGTCTTCGGGATACGCTGAAAAATATCAAAGGCAAATTTTTGCTGTCCTACAACGACTGCGATGAAATCCGTGAACTGTACAACGGATTTTCAATGTTTGATTTTTCACGTACTCATTCTATGGCACAGCGGTATGAAGCAGGTAAAGAATTCAAGGAACTGCTTATAGGCAATTACGATTTATATGAACGGGAAAACATGAAACCGAAACAGTTAACATTCTTTGGAATAGAGAATGACAACGAAAATTTTGATTACGAAAAAATTCTGAAGGAGTGTATTATTCAATGCAAAATACAAAAATGAACACAGGCGAATATGTTTTATTCTCCGTACCTGTTGACATGCTTGAAGAAGCGGGCATCGGAGAAGAAAGCATTGTTCAGATGAGTGCAGGTAACGGTAAAATCATTATCAACACCGTAAAGAATACAGAAGATTTTATCTGCGATGGCGACTGTAGGCACTGTCCTATGAGTGAAATGGACTGTAACGGAGATTGTGAAGGCTGTCCCTGTTATGACAGTTGTGATGAAAGAGAGGTGTTCTGAACGGTGCGAATGCTTCGTATTCTCGGAAAAAGAGGAAGAATTACGATTCCCTATGAAATCAGACAGCGTGTGGGATTTAAGTATAACGATGTGCTGTCATTTACCGAAACGGCTGACGGCAGGTCGGTTGTTGTAAAGCGGGAGAGAATCTGTGATAATTGCAAGGGAGCGCAGCCTGTTGTCAGAAATGACGAGGTTACGCTCTTTGATTTTCTGAATAATCTCTCGCCCGAACAGCAAAGAGCCGCATTAGTGCATTTGTCCGTCCGTTGGGCTGAACAGCAAAATACAAAATTGGATGGTGATATAAATGGCTGAATATTTGAAAGTTGTCATGGTTGAGCCGCATAAAGCGCCGTATGTAACTGAAATTGAGGATGAGCTTTCTGCTCTGCAAAGGGCTGTCGGCGGATATATTGAGGTTGTTGGAAACGGTGACGGAACGCTCATCGTCTGCAATGAAGAAGGAAAACTCGAAGGCTTAGAAGGCAACCGCAGAATTCATGACGGCATGAGTATCATTGCAGGCACATTTTTTGTTGTCGGTGAAGACGGCGAGGACTTCAGATCATTAACTGAAAGTGAGGTGACGAGATATATGGACAGGTTCAAAAATCCCGAAGATATCAGTCAGGATGAGGTGGAATCCGATATGGGTATCACCTTTTATTCAATGTAATTAAAAATAGGAGAAAAATATTATGGCAAAGAAAAAAGAACAAAAACAATCAGTTCCGAAGATTACGGCAAGGATTGACCGCCTTGCACAGCAGGACGATTCAAGCGTAAAAGCCTATGCATCGGTCAATATCGGCGGGGCGTTTGCTATTCACGGCATTAAAGTGATTGATTCCGTAAAAGGAACATTTATCTCCATGCCGTCAAACAGCTATAAAAAAGACGGGAAAATGCAGTACAGCGATATCTGCCATCCGATTACAGCCGAGGCTCGTAATGAGCTGATTGATAAAGTTATTGAGGCGTATGAAGAAAAGCTCAGTGAAGAACAGGATATAGACAATTTATCCGAGGATGAAACGACTGATATTCAGCCGAGTATGTAAAAAATATCCTATACAGCGCATCGCTGAAAAGCGGTGCGCTTTTCCATTTTAGGAGGTAATAACTTTATGAAAACAAATATTTTCAAACGCTGCACATCGCTTGCGCTTGCGTTAATTATATGTATTTCCGCATTTGCGGGGCTTGGTACAACAGCTTTTGCAGCCACAAAAGAAGATGTATATTTGATCAATATTCCAAGAGCGAACGATCCTGTTCAAAGCGGATGGGGACATCCTGCACTCCAATTTATGAACGGTTGGGGAGCATCTGAAGTCAATTTTAATACAGTTAAGGCAATGAATGCTTATGAAGGAGATTGCTGTTACTGTATTGAACCTGGTGTTTCACTCTACACAGGCGATACATTGTCAAAAAAAACTGAAGATTTTTGGGATAATTATCCCGATAAATATAATAATACGATTTTGCCCGATATGATTAAAATCTTCATCGGCAGAATTATGCAATATGGCTATACGGGCAAAACAAGCCTTAACTGGAAAACAAACGATAAAAAAGGTGCTACTGAACTTGCACATTATATGGCAACACAGCTTCTTATATGGGAAACAGTTGTCGGAGAGCGGGATGAAGATTTCAATAAAATCAATGCACAGGACTACGGCAAAGACAATATAAAACAGCAGATAAAGACCAACAATCCGCTGCGTTCGGAAATTTTTGCATACTATAACGCAATTGAGGCGAAAGTTAAAAGTCATACTGTTGCACCCAGTTTCACCTCTAAATCAAAAATGAAAGCACAAACGATAGAACTTGAGTGGAACGGGAATGCATATACGGCAACACTTTCGGATGCAAACAACGTTCTTTCAAGTTATGATTTTTCAGGATCGGGACTGACATTTTCAAAAAACGGTAACGAACTGACAATTACTGCAAAAGAAGCACCTGATAATGATATTACGGTCACTGCGTCAAAAGGTGCAAAACGAAAAGGTGTTATCACCTGGACAGATGAAATAATCGGTCCTCAGACCGGACAGCGTCAGGATATTGTAACCTATGGTGAAGCTGTAAATGATCCCGTAACTGCATTTTTGAAGGTTAAGGTCAGTACGGGAAACTGTGAAATACTCAAAACATCCGAGGACGGCGAAGTTAAGGGTATCAAGTTCACGCTTGAAGGCAACGGATTGACTTACACAGGCGTGACTGACAGCAAGGGCGTATTCCTTAAATCCAACATTCCTGCCGGAACTTACACGGTCACTGAGGAATCCATTGACAAGTATGTACCGCAGAAATCACAGACGGTCACAGTCAGAGGCGGAGAAACAGCGACTGTGAACTTTGATAATATCCTCAAGAAATTCAGAGCTAAGGTAGTAAAGACCGATATCGAGAAAGGCGAAGCGCAGGGCGATGCGTCGCTTGCCGGAGCCAAATACGGACTCTTTAAGGGCGATGAACTCATTGACACCTATATCACCGACTCAAACGCATCTTTTGTAACAGACTACTATGTATGCGATACGGACTGGACGCTGAAAGAACTCGAATCGAGCGAGGGCTATCTGGTAAACGGCACAGTGTATAAAGTCGGCGCTGACCCGAAGTTATACACCGTTGAATTTAATACAACAGAAAACAATGTGACCGAGGAAGTTATCAAAGGTAACATTGCCCTTATCAAACACACCGATGACGGATCGACGCAGGTCGAAACACCCGAAAAAGGCGCTGAATTTCAGATCTATCTCAAATCCGCAGGCTCGTTTGTGAACGCAGATGAGGATGAAAGAGATACCATTGTCTGCGATGAGGACGGTTTCGCAAGTTCAAAACTGCTTCCCTACGGCGTATATACCGTGCATCAGACGAAAGGCTGGGACGGCAGAGAAAAGATTAAGGACTTTGATGTGTTTATCAACTCAGACGGCAAGACATACAAGTTCCTAATCAACAACTCGAATTTTGAAAGTTATGTAAAGGTAGTCAAACTCGACGCAGAAACAGGCAAGCAGATACCCTACGCAGGGGCAGGCTTTGAGATCTACGACAGCGAAGGACACAGAGTGTCGATGCAGTTCACCTATCCCGAAGTCACGGAGATCCACACCTTTTATACAAATTCAGAGGGTCACCTCATAACCCCCGAAACGCTGCCTTATGGCGATTACACGCTCGTTGAAGTTCAGGCACCATACGGATATGTGCTTGATTCTACGCCTGTTCCATTTAGTGTAACGCAAGATAACTCATCAACGGACACAGGCGTGACCGTAGTCAAAGTCAGTGCCAAGGATATGCCGCAGAAAGGCGTTATTGAAATATCTAAAACAGGCGAGGTATTCTCATCCGTTGGTATGCTCGGCGGCGGTTATGTCGATGAGAACGGAAACGAAGTAACCTTCCCTGTCACTTATCAGCCCCTTTATGAAACACAGGGACTGCCCGGCACAGTCTTTCAGATTTATGCAGCCGAAGACATCGTAACAGGAGATGGAACAGTCAGAGCCTATCAGGGTGAACTTGTTGACGAGTTCACCACAGATGAGAACGGTAAAGCCACATCAAAGGAACTGTATCTCGGCAAGTACACCGTGGTTGAAAAGACCGCAACAGACGGTTTCTACAACGCAAACGAACAGCACGATGTGGAACTCACTTATGCAGGACAAAATGTCAGCATTACTTCGACAGAGTTATCGCTTTACAACGAAAGACAGCGTGTGACTGTTTCCCTTGTAAAAGAACTCGAACAAAACGAGTCCTTTGGCATCGGAATGAATGACGAGATCAAAAATGTTCAATTCGGCATCTTTGCCGATGAGGACATCACGGCAGCGGACGGCTCCGTTATCCCGAAAGACGCTTTAATTGCCTATGCAAACTGCGATGAAAACGGCAACATCACCTTTAACTGCGACTTACCCATAGGCTTTAAGTGGTATGTCAAAGAAATGGCAACCGATGAGCACTATATCATCTCAGAAGAAAAGTATGTGTTCAACACCGAATATCAGGGGCAGGAAGTGCAGACTATCGAAATCGCAGTTAATGACGGAGAACCAATCGAAAACGAACTGATCTACGGCACGGTAAAAGGTTTAAAGACAGACAGAGAAACCGGCAAGACCATTGCAGGCGCTTTGTTCGGTCTGTTTAAAAATGATGAAACCGAGTTCACAGAGGACAACGCTATCCTTACCGCTGAATCGGACAAGGACGGTATCTTCACCTTTGAGAATGTACCGTTCGGCGAGTGGATCATCAAAGAGCTTCAGCCGGCTGAAAACTATCTGCCGAGTGATGAGATCTATACAGTTACGGTCTCTGCTGATGAACAGATAATCGAGATCAACGCAGTCAATGACCAAATCCCTGAGTTAAAAACGACTGCTACGATTGACGGAAAGAAAGAGGTTGAGGTCAAAGACGAGATCACCATTGAGGATGTCGTGGAATACAAACACCTTGTGCCTGGAAAAGAATACACCATCAAAGGCGTGCTGATGGATAAGGCAACCAATGAGCCGTTCAAAGTTAACGGCAAAGAGATCACTTCCGAAGTGACTTTCGTACCTGAAAAGCCAAACGGTAAGGTGGTCGTTTCCTTTACTTTCGATGCAAGCGGCATCACACAGACCACGGAACTTGTTGTATTTGAAACGCTGTATCTTGACGGTATAGAGATTGCCGCTCATGCGGATATCGAGGATGAAGGTCAGACTGTAACGGTTATCTTGCCTGCTCCGCCTGTTCCACAGACGGGTGATGAAAGCAATCTCGGATTTTGGTTCGGTCTCGGTGCAATAGCGCTGGGAGGTCTTATTTCCGTTGCCGTTATCTATTTCAAAAAGAAAAAGGGTGAAGATAACGAATGATGAAAAAAGTGTATATCTGCGCCCCTCTCGGCGGTGATGTCACTAAGAATCTGCAAAAGGTCAAAGAATATACACGATATGCGTTGATGTGCGGTACGGCTCCGGTCGTACCGCATTTCTATGCTCTCTGTCTAAACGACCGTAATCCTAAAGAGCGTGAAATCGGTATGACGGCCGGTCGGTCGCTTTTATGGTTCTGCGATGAAATGTGGATATTCGGAGATGAAGAAACCGAGGGAATGAAGTCTGAAATACAGTTTTGTAAAAACTTAAACATTCGTACTAGCAAGATTAAAAACAGTGAAATCAGAAAAAAGATCGGAGGAAATATTCTATGAAAAAGAAGAAAGCATTAAGTATTCTGCTCTGCGTGCTGGTATTCACAGTGATTACAGCCTGTTTTTCGGTAACAGCGTTCGCCGCAGGCGATGTGGCAGGGGCAATAGAAAATACATGGGAATCCGCACAATCACAGATTAAAACGGTTGTAAACAATGTTGTGTTCCCCGTAGTAGATATGATTTTGGCAATCTTGTTTTTCGTTAAATTGGGAACGGCATATTTCGATTACAGAAAACACGGGCAGTTTGAATTTGCGGCGCCTGCAATCCTTTTTGCCTGCCTTATCTTTACCCTTACAGCGCCGCTGTATATCTGGACAATTCTCTAACTAATTAAGCATAGTCGTTCTTTAAAATCCGAACGACTTAACGGAGGTGAATTGATTGTTTGATTGGTTAGGCGACATTATTTCCGGTTTAGGAGATGCAATAGGCAGCGTGTTTGACACGCTCGGACAGCAGATATCTAATGTAATCTGGAACACGATGCTGCAGTGGTTTTATGAAACCATTTACGGTGCAGTTGCTGACTTTTTTACAATAATGGGCAATATGGGCGCGGATATTTTTGAACTTGATTGGGTGAAAGCAACAATAAAGTTATTTATACTGTTCGGCTGGTCACTTTTTGTTGCAGGCGTGATAGTTGCCGTATTCGATGTGGCAATTGAATATCAGTACGGCAGAACAAATATCAAAACAACGGCAATCAATATTTTAAAAGGCTTTTTTGCCTGTTCGCTTATAGGGATTGTGCCTGTAGAACTGTACAAATTCTGCATCAGTCTGCAAAATACCTTTTCACATGATTTATCCCGTATTTTTGCAGGGACACAATCGCTCAGTCTCGCGGAGCAAAGCATGAGTGTCTTGAAAGGCAGCTTCGCAATAACGGCGAATATGCGCTTTAATCTGTTTAATTTGCTTGCTCTTATTGCTTTTGCTTACTGCGTAATCAAGATTTTTTTTGCAAATATCAAGAGAGGCGGCATATTGCTGATCCAAATGGCAGTAGGCAGTTTATATATGTTCTCAGTTCCGAGAGGATATTCGGACGGATTCAATCAATGGATGAAACAGGTAGCGGCAATCTGCTTAACTGCATTTATGCAGACTACACTTTTATATTTAGGACTCTTAACCTTCCCCGGCAATATGCTTTTAGGGTTAGGAATTATGCTTGCGGCAAATGAAGTACCGAGAATTGCACAGCAGTTCGGTCTTGATTCAAGTGTAAAGGTTAATATGATGAGCGTTGTCCACGCAACGACTACAGCGGTCAATCTTACCCGTTCGGTTGCAAGAGCAACGGGTAAATAACGGAGGTGTATCATAATGACACAATATTTATATCCCCAAAATCTGAAAGCCACAGCAAATCTGTGGCTTTGGAGTCTGAAAGATTTTTGTATTTTAGGAATTGCCGCATTGTTGTCCGTAGTGATATTGGTACAGCTGAGAATCATTGTCCCTGCTGCCGTGACTTTATGTTACGGCTTTTTAACTATCCGTATGGATGACACAACGGTACTTGATTTTATCAGATACGCTGTGCGGTACTTTATATCTACTCAGCAAGAATATCATTGGAGGTGACCTTTCTTGGCAACAAAAGAAAAACAACAGAAAAAGAAAAAAGGACGCTCGGTGCAGGATTTAATCGGCGTTAAAACATTTACGAAATACGGACTCGCCACGAATAAAGGCGAGCTTTTATTTTACCTCGTCTCTCCGACCAATATCTCGGTACTGTCCCATATGAATATCGAAATCAAAATTCGCCATCTGATGATGGTGCTGTCCGCCGTTCCCGATATTGAAATCACCTGTACCGATTCAAGCGAATGCTTTGATGATAACAAATCATATTTACGGGAGAGATTATCTCAAGAACACAATCCTAAAGTAAGAAAGATCATTAAAAAAGATATAGATTTTCTTGATCATATCCAAATGGAAATGGCGACTGCTAGACAGTTTCTGTTCATAGCAAGACTGAAAAACACTAAGGATAAACAAACCTTTGATGCGGCAAACCGCATTGAGAAGGTCATATCCGAACAAGGTTTTGAAACCCACCGTATGAATAAGAATGAAATCAAGCGATTTCTTGCTCTGTACTTTGAAGCGAGCATGAACGGTGAACAAATGCCTGATACAGACGGTGAGCAGTTCTTTGAGGTGGATGCAGATGACGAAAAAGAAGATTAGTTTTGGTATCCTTATTTTTCTGCTGTCGGCGGCTACTGTTTTATGTGGGTATAAAATTTACAGCGAATTATATGCCCGAAACCGTGAAAAACAGGATTTTAAGAAAATAGTAAGTCTCATTACAGCGGATGAAAATGATGACAGCGAATCTGATGAGTCGCAGGCAGAAAAGAAACGAAATCTTAAAGCATTATTCAGTCAAAACAGCGACTGTATAGGCTGGATATATATCCCCGGTACGGCGATTAATTATCCTGTAATGCATACGTCTTCTAATCCGCAGAAATATCTTCGACAAGATTTTTACGGAAATTACAGTCAAAGCGGTGTGCCGTTTTTAGATTCAAGATGTAATTTGAAAAGCACAAATTTAATCATCTACGGACACAATATGCGAAACGGAACCATGTTTTCGGATGTAAAAAACTATGCAAATGCCACTTTCAAAAAAGCACATCCGGTTATTGAATTTGAAACAGCCAACGGTATATACAAATTCAATGTTATCGATGTAAAAATCACCGATACGACAGATAAAAAATACAATGAAATATATTCTGAAAATGATCGCTTTTTAACCCTTTCCACATGTTACGGAAATCAAGAAAGCGGCCGTATTTTAGTTACGGCAAAGGAGGAAATACAGTAATGCTCAAACGAAAACCAAAGGTACTCACGCCGGAGCAGGCGGAAGAAGTCCGCACAAAGGATTTTTTCGATATGATCCTGCCCGGCACAATCAAATTCCTTTCCGACCATTATATCTTGGGCGACAGTTATCGCTGTGTATGGGCGATCCGTGAGTATCCGCCCTCTACCGAGGAACAGGCGATCCTCTCTCAGCTTGCCGACCGCAGCGGCGTAACCTTACGCATCTATCACAGACTGGTCGAAAGCATGGAACAGCGGAAAATCATTCAAAACGCCACCCGCCGAAACAAGCTGAAAAGCGGCGGCACTGATGTAAACGAAACCATCGAAGCCGAGGGTAACCTGCAGGATGTAGTGGAGCTGCTGGCAAATCTCCGCAAGAATCGCGAACCGCTTCTGCACTGCTCGGTGTTCATCGAATTAAAGGCACGGAATATGGACGCGCTCAAAGAGCTGCAGAGCGAGATTGCAATGGAACTGACGCGCTCCAAAATTTCGGTAGACCGTTTGACCTTACGGCAGAAAGAAGGATTTTTGTCTGTTCTGCCTGTGGGCGCAAATCAGTTTGGCGCGCAGTATGAGCGTGTTCTGCCTGCCAGCTCGGTGGCAAATCTGTATCCCTTCAACTTTTCCGGCAAGACCGATCCGAGAGGCATCTATATCGGCAGGGACAAGTTCGGCACGAACATCCTCGTGGATTTCGACCGCAGAGCCGAAGACAAAACCACAAGCAATATCCTTATACTTGGCAACAGCGGTCAGGGCAAGAGCTATCTGTTAAAGTTAATTCTCACCAACTTGCGCGAATCGGGAAAGCTGATCATCTGCCTTGATCCCGAAAGCGAGTACGAAGAAATCTGTTCGGCGCTGGGCGGCTGTTATATCGATTTCCTGTCCGGCGAGTACACTATAAATCCGTTAGAGCCGAAAGCTTGGGCAGATGGTGTGGACGATGTTGATCCCGATGCGCCTGCGGCGTTTAAAAAAGTGACAAGGCTTTCCCAGCACATCGCATTTTTAAAAGACTTTTTCCGCAGCTACAAGGATTTCAGCGACAGTCAGATCGATACCATAGAAATTCTGCTCTCCAAACTGTATGCCCGGTTCGGCATTACCGACTCCACCGATTACAGCAGGTTGAAGCCCGATGATTATCCAATTATGGAGGACTTTTATAAGCTGTGCGAAGAAGAATTCTACAGTTACGATAAAAGCAGAAAATATCTCTATACCGAAGAAACGCTCCAAGAGGTATGCCTCGGCATCCACTCCATGTGTGTCGGCGCGGAAAGCAAATACTTTAACGGACACACCAACATCGCAGACGATGCATTCCTCGTATTCGGCGTGAAGGGCTTAATGGATACCAATAAGCGACTCAAGGACGCTATGCTGTTTAACATCCTGTCCTTCATGAGCAATCAGCTTCTCGGCAAGGGCAATACGGCGGCATCCATAGACGAACTGTATCTCTTCCTTACCAACATGACGGCAATCGAATATATCCGCAACGCTATGAAGCGTGTGCGTAAAAAGGATTCCTCGATTATTCTGGCAAGTCAGAATATCGAGGATTTTTTAATCCCGTCTATCCGTGAGTTTACAAAACCGCTGTTTTCTATTCCTACGCATCAGTTTTTGTTCAACGCAGGACAAATCAATCCAAAGGAATATATGGACGCACTTCAAGTCGAGGCTGCCGAATTTGAACTGATCAAATATCCCGAAAGAGGCACCTGCCTCTACCGCTGCGGCAACGAGCGATATCTGCTGCAGGTCATTGCTCCCGATTACAAATCTGCATTGTTTGGAAAGGCAGGAGGTCGCTAATGAGTGCGACCGTTGCCGCTGTCTTGAAAAAAATTGCTGTATATATTTTTACAGACAAAAAAGCATTAAAAACCGTAGGCGGCATCGTGCTTGGAATTATCATCACAATCATTATGCCGATTGCTACGGTTATCGGTATTTTTAACGGTAACATCAATATTGATACTGACCGCCTTCAAACAATGGTTGTTCAGAATTTATCTGCAGAAGAAAAAGTCAAACTACAATTTGTTGAAGATACAATGAACAGCATTAATGAAAAAATGAAAGCCGCAGGATTTAACGGCAGAATTAAAGAAGCGCAGGTGCTGTATGTACTTGTGCTTTCCGATTTTTCTCATAATCCCGATTTTGAAGATAAATTGGTTGCTTGCTTTCAGGAAAATCAAACAGACGGGCAGTTGATTGCCGCTGTTAATTCTGCATTCGGCACACAGCTCACAGCCGAAGATTTCGGCAAAGTTATGGGAAATATCCGCGCTACGGCAATCGACATTTCGGACTTTACCGATCCACAAACCAAAAACAATCTTGATTTGGTAAAGTGGGCGATCCATGCGCAGGAAAACGGATGGGGCTATGTCTACGGCACATACGGTTCCGTGCTGGGTGAAACGCTACTGACAAGCAAGATCGCTCAGTATCCCGATGAGGTCGGCGGTTATGAGGATTTCATCCGTCAGAATTGGTTGGGCGGCAGAACCGCAGACTGTGTTGGACTTATAAAAGGCTACGGCTGGTACAATACCGAAACCGCGCAGATTGAAATCGGCGCAAACGGTATGCCTGACATCGGTGCGGATACCATGTATGAAAACGCTGCAGAGAAAGGCACGATTGATACCATCCCCGAAATTCCCGGCTTGGCTGTTTGGCACGAAGGTCATATCGGCATCTATATCGGAAACGGCGAAGTGATCCAAGCCGCCAACACCAATGCCGGAGTCATACGCACACCAATTGGTCAAAGCGGATGGACACACTGGCTGAAAGTGCCATATATCAAATATATTGAAGAAAGCGAGAAGTCAACATCATGAAAATTAATATACCTTTCCGCAGAAAAGATTCGGAAATAGAAACAAGTCCCTGTGTAGTAGAGAAAACTGTTGAGTTGTCTGCCGATTGGTTTGATCATTTCTCTCAGAATCTACTGAGCGATTATGATTTTATTCTTGAAAATATCGACCATATGTATCAAGACAATAATGGCGTGAACCATTGTCTGTTGGTGCTTTGTGAAGAAAGGGATGACGGCATTATCGTGGAATCCGAAGGTAGTTCCTATGCCCGTTACAGCGCCTATTTTCCGTGTGCACGAAAGCTTATACAGCAGGAGCAATATCCATCGTTGACTGCACACGCAGATGAAATGCGATGGCTTGCAGACAAGTATGTGCAGAAAGCTTTAAACGGTCAGCTTGACTGCCAGTACAGAATTGATTTTGACGAGGTGAGAAATCTCTGCCGTCACAACGGATTCAACGAAGAATTATTTATGGATATGCTCTCCGACAGAGATGAAATTGACGATGTTGAATTTTTAGATGACGGCTGTACCGTTACAATTTCCGATCCGTATTTGCGTCAGGAAAATGAAGAAGATCTTCGCAGATTGAATTCTGAAGAAGTTGAAATTATATGTGCAAAGCATATTTTATGGCTTCACGACGCAGGCGGCGAACAGGCGGATTTTTCTAACTGCTTGATTAAGGATATAAATCTTTCAGGCAAAAATTTAATCAATGCTGTTTTTAACGGCGCTAAGTTTGTGAATACGGATCTGAGCAAGTCGGAATTCTGCTTTGCTCTCTTTAACAGCACGAGATTCCAAAACTGCAATTTATCAGATGTTATTGCAGAAGAATCCGAATTTAAATATTCTGAGTATGTTGCCTGTGCTTTCGACCGTGCAATATTTACGCACAGCAATTTTACAGGTGCAAAATTTTATGACTGCACAATGAAAAACGGCAGTCTGCAAATCTGCCGTCTACGACTTCAGTGGTTCGAATCCACTCTCTCCCACCAACCCCGAAAATGTTGATTTATCAACGTTTTCGGGGCTTTTTTTTTGTTTCTGAAAGGAAAAGGCGAAAAAGAACCAAGTGCCGATAAATTCTAAAAAAACGTACCT
>JFBN01307248.1_pt1 | contig 54263 bp, 49 predicted proteins | sample 768741 | NCBI WGS metagenome assembly JFBN01 (sample SAMN01983846, study PRJNA193217) | chicken gut metagenome | biome: terrestrial biome; isolation source: ceca of Broiler chicken | host: Gallus gallus | place: United Kingdom: England | collected 2010-09-07
ATTTTGCTTCTTTGGGGGGAAATCAATAAAGCTTATTTTGACTGCATTAGATTTCAAATCGAACTTCGTATTTTTAATAAAATTTCGTTATGATACTGCAAAAAGTGATAAAGGCATAAGGTGGCAAAGAAAAAAGCACAAATTTTTGAATGTCAGCATTGTGGATTCCAAAGCACAAAATGGCTTGGTAAATGCTCTAATTGTGGGGCTTGGGAGAGCTTTTTGGAGCTAAAAGAAGAGCATATCGCAGCGGTTTTGCTAGATAGAAATACCAAAGTCATACCTATTACAGAAGTAAAAGAAGAGGAATTTATCCGCTTTAGCTCGGGAGAAAGTGAGCTTGATATCGTGCTTGGTGGTGGAATCGTGCTTGGTGGAATGTATCTTGTGGGCGGAAGTCCGGGTGTGGGGAAATCCACGCTACTTTTGAAGATTTCTAGCAATTTGGCTAAAATGGGCAAAAATGTGCTTTATGTGAGTGGTGAGGAGAGTGGCTCACAAATCGCATTGAGGGCAGAGAGATTGGGAGCTATGAATCCTAATTTGTATTTGTTGAATGCTATTAGATTAGAAGAGATTATCGCTTCTATCCATTCTAAAGAACGAGAATATGTAATGCTTGTGATTGATAGCATTCAAACGCTTTATAGTGAGAAAATCTCTTCAAGTCCGGGCAGTGTTTCGCAGGTGAGGGAAGTAACTTTTGAGCTTATGCGGTTGGCAAAAGATTATGGAATTTGCGTGTTTATTATCGGGCATATTACCAAAGAAGGCTCGATTGCAGGTCCTAGAATCTTGGAACATATGGTGGATTGTGTTTTGTATTTTGAGGGGGATTCTAGTCGTGAATTGCGGTTTTTGCGTGGATTTAAGAATCGCTTTGGCAATACAAGTGAAGTTGGGATTTTTGAGATGAAAAGCAATGGATTGGTGGGAGCCAAAGAAGCTTCTAAAATCTTTTTTTCGCAAAAAACTTCAAGTCCGGGCAGTGCATTAAGCGTCGTTTTGGAGGGAAGTAGGGCTTTGGTTTTGGAAGTGCAAGCTTTGGTGAGTGATTGTGCTTATGGTATGCCAAAGCGTGCAAGTACCGGATTTGATACAAATCGATTGAATATGATTTTAGCCTTGCTAGAGCGGAAGCTGGAGATTCCGCTTAACCGCTATGATGTGTTTATTAATGTTACAGGGGGCATTAAGATTTTGGAAACTGCTGCGGATTTGGCAATTGTGGCAGCAATCCTCTCTAGTTTTCGCAATCGTGTCCTTTCATCTCAAAGTGTGTTTATTGGCGAGGTGAGTTTGGTGGGGGATATTAGAGAAGTTTCTAATGTAGAACAAAGGCTCAAAGAAGCACTTTCATTGGGGCTTGATAAGGCAATTTTGCCTAAGAAGCCAACCCAAAATCTCGGCATTAAATGCTTTGAAGTTCAAGAAGTTACTAAGATTATTGATTGGATGTAGTTATAATCGCAAAATACTGATTTTTTCACCTGCTTTGTAGGTGTCTTTTGCTAACATAGCTAATCCGATTTTTGCATTATCTAGGGGGCAAAAATTGTTTAAAATCGCACTTTGGAAGTCTTTTTTGCCCTCAAAATCAATTTCAAAATGCCCTTGTTTGTTGCGAATATTGCAAATGCGAAATTCCATTCTTGGATCTTTTTTGGATAAATCTTCTTGCAAGATGACTTCAAGCACTTCTTGAGTGAATCTCCCTCCGCTTAGGCGGATTAAAATTTCTTTGACAAAAAGTTCAAAGGTTACCAAAGTGGAGTTTGGGAAGCCGGGTAGCGCAAAGAATGGTTTTTGATTGAAATGTGCATAGAGTATATGCTGCCCGGGTTTGATTTGCACTCCCCTAAAAATAATTTGATTTTCCCATTCTTGAGAGATTTTCCTAATAAAATCATAATCCCCAACGCTTGCTCCACCGGTGGAAATTACCAAATCACATTCTCTAAGAGCGGTATCAAGGCAAGAGCGGATTTTGCTTTCGTCATCTTTTAAAATAGGATAGAGCTTTGGAATCCCTCCATTTGCGAGGATTTTTGCGTAGAGTAAATGCCCATTGGCATTATAAAAGGAATTGGGGTTTGGTTTGGTTTCTCCGAGTTCTAAGATTTCATTGCCGCTTACTAGAATCCCAACTTTTGGCTTTTCATAAACTTCTACAAAGATTTGATTGAGACTTGCTAAAAGCCCTATGTGATTGGGGTTGATTTGTATCCCACAAGCGAGTAGCTTTTCGCCTTGTTTGTAGTTGTCGCCTTTTTGGCGGATAAATTCTCCGATTTGTGAAATTTTTGTAATTTTGATTTTGTTTTCTAGCTTTTCTACATTTTCAATGGGGATTAGCATATCAGCATTTTTGGGGATTGCTGCACCGGTGAAAGTTTTGATTGCTAGGGGTTTGTTTGGAGGTAGTTCTAAGATTTCTTGGTTGCCTGCAGGATTTTCTCTAAGAATCTCAAAAATCCCTTTGCTTTTTTCTAGCATTGTAGAATTAATAGCATATCCGTCCATATTGGATAAAGGAAACTCTGGCATATCGCTAGGGGCAAAAATATCTTTGGCAAGAATTCTATCTAAAGAATCATACAAAAATACTCTTGTTGTGCCACAAGGCTTGATAGTTTGGGAGTTTAAGATTTCTTTGGCTTGTGAATAGGAGATTTTTTCTTTCATTTTTATTCCTTTAGAGGAGGTGTCCCATTTTTTGTTTTTTGACTGCGAGATAATCTGCATTGTGTTTGTTGCAAGGAATAATGATTGGCTCTCGCTTAACTTGTGCGAATTGAGAAAAGTATTGAATCTTTTGGGGGTTGTTAGTAAGGAGTCTGATTTTTGTGAGATTGTAATATTCAAAGATAAATTTTACAATCGAATAATCTCTCTCATCACCTTGAAATCCGAGCTTGAGATTGGCTTGTAGGGTATCTAAGCCTTCATCTTGGAGGGCATAGGCATTGACTTTGTTAAACAATCCTATTCCGCGTCCTTCTTGGCGTAAATAAATTACCATTCCTTGTTCTTTGTGAATCTGCTCCAAAGCCCTGTGGAGTTCTCCGCCACAATCGCATTTTAGACTCCCTAGTGCGTCGCCTGTGAGGCATTCTGAATGCACCCTTATGAGTGGATTATCTCCCATTTCTTGTGTTTTTATTACTAAATGTTCTAAAGGATATTCTTGTTTGATTTCTCTAAAAGCACGAATCTTAAAATCCCCAAATCGTGTTGGTAGATTGGCTTCATTAGATATTTGAATTTTCATAAAATTTCCTAAATTATAAATATTGAAAATCGGTAATATAGCTAATTTGCTCTAAAAAAAGCAAGAAGTTATTTTGTTTTTGCTAAAATTATTTTAAAAAATTTAAGGTTTTGAATGGATAATCCAACATTGTCAAAAAAGAGCATTGAAGTGGGTATGCGGATACTTTCTAAAAATGATCAAGAAGCGATGAAATTGCGAGAGTTTTATAAAGATAATGGGCTTTTTGTGGTAAATTTGATGAGTTCGCCGGGAAGTGGAAAAACAACATTGCTTGAAAATATCGCAAAAAATCATCTTTTGGATTTTAGTGTGGTAGAGGGTGATTTGCAAACAAATCGTGATGCACAAAGGCTTGCAAGGTATGGTGTCAATGCTTATCAGATTACCACAGGTGATGCGTGCCATTTGGAAGCCTTGATGGTAAAAGAAGCATTGGATAATTTGCAACAACAAGGGGATTTGAGAGATTTTTTGTTTATTGAAAATGTGGGGAATCTTGTTTGCCCAGCGAGTTATGATTTGGGTGCAAATATGAATATTGTTTTGCTTTCGACTGCGGAGGGAGATGATAAGGTATTGAAATATCCAACAATGTTTATGTGTGCTGATGCGGTGATAATTTCTAAAAGTGATTTGATAGAAGTTTTTGAATTTGAGGTTGGGCAAGTGAGAGAGGATTTGGCTAAACTCAAGAAAGAAATACCATTGTTTTTGGTTGCAAAAAATGATTTGGAATCTATTAAGAAAGTTTGTGATTTTTTAAAAGTAAATAAGGAGAAAAATTATGTGTCTAGCCATACCTTCTAAAGTAATTTCTATTGATAAAGAAACTAATACAGCTACTTTGGATACTCTAGGGGTAAGCAGGAAAGCAAGTTTGGATTTGATGAGTGAGGAAGTGAAAGTCGGGGATTATGTGCTTTTGCATATTGGGTATGTAATGGGAAAAATCGATGAAGAACAAGCAAAACTTTCTTTAGAAACTTATGAAGAGATTATTAAGGCAATACAAGAGGAAGAGCAAGAAATACAAGAGGCAAACAAAAAAGGCTAGGCAAAAGGAAAAATTCCTTTATGCCTTTGGACCAATCATTTTGGTTGGATCTACATATTTTGTAAAATCTTCTTCGCTAACTAATCCGAGTTCTTTTGCGCTCTCTTTGAGAGAAATACCTTTTTTGTGTGCGTTTTTGGCAACTTTTGCGGCATTTTCATATCCGATATAAGGATTGAGTGCGGTTACTAACATTAGGGAATTATGTAGATTGTGGTCAATTTTTGCTTGATTAGGTGTGATTCCTATTGCACAATGAATATTAAAAGAGTGCATAGAATCTGCGAGTAAATCAAGACTTTGGAGGAAGTTATAGATGATTACTGGTTTGAAGACATTGAGTTCAAAGTTGCCTTGACTTGCTGCAAAGCCGATAGTCGCATCATTCCCCATAACTTGCACTGCTACCATTGTGATTGCTTCGCATTGTGTTGGATTGACTTTGCCGGGCATAATAGAGCTACCGGGTTCGTTTTCGGGGATATTTAATTCTCCAAGCCCACATCTAGGACCACTTGCAAGCCAACGAATATCATTAGCAATTTTCATTAAATTTGCAGCTAAACCTTTCATTGCACCATGGGTAAAGTTTATCGCATCATGGCTTGTGAGTGCGTGAAATTTGTTGGGGCTAGAGATAAATTTCGTGCCGATGAGTTGGCTTAATTCTTCGCTTACCATTTCGCTAAGTTTTGGGTGTGCATTGAGACCTGTCCCAACAGCAGTTCCTCCAATAGCAAGCTCTCTTAATGTCGGAAGTGAGGCAAGAATTTGTGCTTTGGAGTGTTCTAGCATAGAGAGATAACCGCTAAATTCTTGTCCTAAAGTCAGCGGTGTAGCATCTTGTAGGTGAGTCCTGCCGATTTTGATAATACTTTTGAATTCTTCTACTTTGTTTTTGAAGGTTGCGATTAATTCATCAAGAGCGGGGATAAGCTTTTTTTCGACTTGTTCTACTGCAACAATACTCATAGCAGTAGGAAAAGTATCATTAGAGCTTTGGGACATATTGACATGATCATTTGGGTGGATAAGCTTTTCTTTTCTAAAATCTCCCCCTAAAATCTCAGTGGCACGATTGGCAATTACTTCATTGAGATTCATATTGCTTTGTGTCCCAGAGCCTGTTTGCCAAATAGCAAGAGGAAAATTATCATCAAACTTCCCAGCAATAATTTCATCACAAGCTTGAGTGATGGCGCTCTTTTTGTCCTCAGGTAATTTGCCAAGCTTAAAATTCACGATTGCAAGGGATTTTTTGAGATTAGCAAAGGCATAAATCAAAACTTTTGGCATTTTTTCAATCCCTATTTTAAAATTTTCAAAACTTCTCTCTGTTTGTGCGCCCCAATATTTATCATTAGGAACTTTAACTTCGCCCATAGTATCGTGTTCGATTCTAAAATCCATATTTTTATCCTTTTGTGTATTTTATTAAGAGTATGGGCAAATTAAATCATAAAATACTATAAAATTTGCTTAGATATTCATTATTTTATATTATTAAAGAATTTTTGAGTGAAATTAGGATAAAATATTTAAATCAAGGTTTTTTGAAATTAGAGAAACTTTTGAAATTTAAAGGCAGTCAGTTTTGGTAAAAAATTTAAGGAGAAAATAATGTTTGATGGTAAATACAAAGCAGAGTTTCAAAAAGCATTGGAGGAAAATAAGCTCTTAAAGGGTGAAATTCAAAGATTGCAAGAGAGAAATAGAGAATTAGAAGGGCAGATTGCTTCTTTTGAACAAACGCAAGATTCTGGAGAAGATGAAATAGCTATTTTTAAAGATATGACTTTGGGATTGGCTAAAAGTTGTGGCGTGAATCTTAAAATTTTGCAAGATGATTTTGCAAAGTCCGTGGATTTGCTCTATAATGCAAAAGACTTCGCTACACAAAATATTCAAAATACGGCTTCAACGCAAGAGATTTTAATCAATGGTTTATCTAGTATGACTGCTAAACTTTCAGATTTTAACAATATGATTACACAAGTGCAAAATGATTTTACTGCTATTTCTAGTGTAATTTCACTCATCACAGATATTTCAGACCAAACAAATTTACTTGCACTTAATGCAGCTATTGAAGCAGCAAGAGCAGGGGAGCATGGTAGAGGATTTGCTGTTGTTGCAGATGAGGTTAGGAAGCTAGCAGAAAGGACACAAAAAGCTACCAAAGAAATTGAGATGAATATTCAAGTGGTGCAACAGAATTTTTCAGAGGTGCAAACTTCTACCGATGAAATCATCAAAGAAATGGAAGTTTTGGGAACACAAAATGAAACATTGGAAAAAATCCAAACTTCAGCTACACAAATTTGTCAAGAAACACAGCAGATTCTTACTTCGACATTTATCGGACTTGTTAAACTTGATCATTTGCTCTTTAAGATTAATGGTTATAGTGCAATCTTTAATGAAAATATGGAAGCAAATTTTGTTGGGCATCATGATTGTCGTTTGGGTAAATGGTATGATAGCGGAAGTGGTAAGCAAAATTATTCTACATTGCCTAGTTATCCGCTTATTGAAGCACCACACCAAGGAGTGCATGAAAATATCATTGCTGGATACAATGTAATGAAAAATAACGGCGGAACAAAAGGTTGTATGGGAGAGATTAGCAAATACTTCAAACAAGCAGAAGAAGAAAGCGATAAAGTTGTAAAAAGCCTCGATAATCTCGCAGCAGAAAAAATTAACTCTCTAGATTCTTAAGGGGATTGTATTGAATCCCTTTATTAGAGGGATTCAAAATTTGTAGAATTGCTTAGATTGCAAAGAATTCTCGATACCACTTCACAAAATTCTTAATTCCTGTTTGTATGGAAGTATTAGGCTTATAATTTAATTCACTCACCAAATCATTAACATTAGCATAAGTTGCTGGAACATCGCCAGGTTGCAAAGGTAGCATATTTTTTTGAGCTGTTTTGCCGACTTCTTTTTCGATAGCTTCAATAAAGTCCATAAGTTTTACGGGATTGTTATTGCCAATATTGTAGATTTTATAAGGTGCTTTTGAACTGTGTGGGTCAGGATTTTTGCCATTCCATTGTGGATTTGGTGTAGGAATATTGTCAATTACTCTAACCACACCTTCTACAATATCATCAATATAGGTAAAATCTCTTAGCATTTCCCCATTGTTGAAAACATCAATGGCTTTATCCTCTAAGATTGCTTTTGTAAAGAGGAATAAAGCCATATCAGGGCGTCCCCATGGTCCATAAACTGTAAAGAATCTTAGTCCGGTTGTAGGGAGATTAAAGAGATAAGAATAAGTGTGAGCCATCAATTCATTGCTTTTTTTGCTTGCAGCATAAAGGCTAATTGGATGATCTACATTGTCGCTTGTGCTAAAAGGCATTGATTCATTGAGCCCATAAACCGAAGAGCTAGAAGCATAAGCTAAATGCTTAATATTGTGGTGTCTGCAAGCTTCTAGGATATTTACAAAACCTACGATATTGCTATCAATATAAGCATAGGGATTGACTAAAGAATATCGCACACCCGCTTGAGCAGCGAGATTGCAAACTTTATCAAATTTTTCATTTTTAAAAAGAGTAAAGAGGTTTTCTCTATCTTCTAATTTGAGATTGATAAAGCGATAGTTGGGATATTTTTCGCTTTGGATGAGTGTATTATAAGAGATTTTTTCTTGAGAGATTCCAGCGTTTTTTAATCTCCCATATTTGATTTTTACATCATAATAATCATTAATACAATCAAGCCCAATAACTTCATCTCCACGCTCTAAAAGCCTCAAAGCCAAAAAAGAACCAATAAAACCTGCTGTCCCAGTTACTAAAATTTTCATTATTTTACCTTTGAATTTTTAAGTTTATAATATTGTTCTAAGAAAATTTGATTTGCAAAACCATTGAATTTTCTACGCCCTAATTTATCTAAGCTTAATTCAACTGCATTGACAACCCAAGCAATTTCATTAATAGGCACTATTCCCATGTGATTGATTCTAAATATTTTACCCTTTAGATGATCTTGTCCCCCAGCGGCATTGACATTAAAATCTTTTTTGAGGATTTTTCTAATTTCATCGCTTTTGTCATCGCTAATAGTAGTCATAGAAAGTGCGGGGATTGTGGGATAGATTTTCAATCCAATGCTCTCTAGTGCTGCATCACAGGCTAAAGAGCGTGCTTTTGTATCGTGATAAATCTCATCAAAACCGATTTCTTTTGCTTTTTCTAAAAACGCACAAAGCCCTATTATAATGGTTGTAGGAGCAGTCCAAGCAGTCGTGTTTTTGGTTTGGTTTTTTAGTTCTGTTTTGAGATTGAAATAAAAACCAACATTTCTATCTTCAATCTTTTGGATTGCTTTTTGGCTAAGTCCAATAATACTCATTCCCGGTGGCAACATAAAGGCTTTTTGTGAGCCTCCTATGAGGGCATCAATGCAACTTACATCAAGTTTTTCTACTCCCATAGCAGTGATTCCATCAACAATTACCATAATTTCAGGATTGTATTCTTTGATGGCTTTGGCGATGATTTCATAAGGGTGTCTCAAACCTCCAGCACTTTCGCAAGCTTGAATACAAAAAGCATCAATATCAGGATTGTTTTTGAGTGCTTCTAAAACAGAATCTAGGCTTGCAGGAATATCCCAAGGATTCTTGATTTCTACACAAGGAATATTAAAGGCATTAGCGATTTTCCCAAATCTCTCTCCAAACTTTCCGCTATTAATACTAAGAAGTTTTTTGGCACAAAGTGAAGTAACGCACGCTTCCATTGCACCACTTCCAGAACTTGCAAGCATTAAAACTTCGGGCATTTGTAGCATTTCTTTGAGGAGCTCTCTTGTTTTGCTAAAGATATTTTCAAATTCAGGGGTTCTATGATGAATGGTTGGCTCACTCATAGCAACTCTAATAAATTCGGGGGTTGGTGTAGGACCGGGTGTGAAAAGTAGCATAATTAATCCTTAAGTCATAAAGATGAAAAATAAATCTAAAAATTATAGCAAAACTTACATGACAAAATAATAATTGTCAAGCAAGGTTGGCTTTAAATAAGTTTTGGAGTGTAAAAAGTAAGCATTTTTTGAAAGCTATAAAGAATTATTTTAAAAATTAAGATTATTTTATGAAATCTAAACAACATTAAAGTAAGGCTTTTTTATAATTTGAAATTTTAAAATTATCTTAAAAGTGGAGTTTATATTATGAAAAAGATTATTTTTTCTTTGGCTTTGGTATGTGGTTTTGCCTTTGGTGGAGAAGTCAAAATAGGAGTTGTATTGCCTGCTAGTGGTGCTGTTGGTGGATTTGGTGAGCTTGGAAAAAGAGGGATTGATCTTGCCTATAAAGCACAAAATAAAACTAAAAATGGTGATACTATCAAGATTATTTTTATTGACAATAAAAGTGATAAGATTGAATCTGCTAATGCAATGCAAAGACTTGTATCAAGCGATAAAGTTAGTGTTGTAATTGGTCCTATGATCTCTACAAATGCTTTGGCAATGACAAAAATTGCTGATGATAATCAAACTCCGCTTATTTCACCGGTTGCTACTAATGATAGGGTAACAAAGGGTAAGAAGTTTGTTTCAAGAATCTCTTTTGCAGATAGTTTTCAAGGGCTAATTGCTGCAAATTTGGCTTTTAAAGATTTGGGTGCAAAAAAGGCTGCGATTTTATTTGATAATAGCAGTGATTATTCTATCGGTCTTACAAAAGCTTTTAGGAATCAATTTAAAAAGCTTGGAGGGCAAATTGTAATTGAAACAAATGCACAAGCAGGAACTAAAGATTTTAAAGCACAACTCTCAAGTATCAAAGCAGCTAATCCGGATGTTTTGTATCTACCTATTTATTATAATGAAGGTGCATTAATCGCATTGCAAGCAAAACAACTTGGAATGGCAATCCCAACAATTGGTGGTGATGGGCTTGTTTCTAATCAAATCTTTTTTGATGTGGCAAAAGAAGCAGGAGAGGGCTATATGGTAACAGATTATTATTCTACAAATTCTAAGCAGACACCTAAGGGAGAGGCTTTTATAAAAGAATATGAAGAGACTTATAAAGAGCCTGTAAGCACTTTTAGTGCAATGTTGGCTGATGCTTATGGGATTGCAATAGCAGCTATTGAAGCATGTGGTGCAGAAGATAGAGTTTGCATCAATGATAAAATACGCAATGTAAAAGATTATGAAGGGATTAGTGGAAAATTCTCTCTCCAAAATGGTGAATCAATTCGCAGTGCCGTTATCAATGAAATTCAAAATGGTAAATTGGTGTATAAAACAACCATTGAGCCATAAGGTAGAATTTTGGATATTTTAACTTTTTTGCAACAATGCGTTAATGGATTAAGTCTTGGGAGTATGTATGCACTTATAGCCATTGGTTATACAATGGTTTATGGGTGTTTGAGATTGATTAATTTTGCACACGCAGATATTATCATGGTTGGGGCTTTTTTGAGCTTCTTTGCTATAAATTCCCTTGGATTACCCTTTTATGCTTCAGCAATTTTTGCTGTTTTGGTTTGTGCTATTTTGGGTGTTGGAATTGATAGAGTGGCTTATCTCCCTTTGCGTTCTTCGCCTAGAATCTCGATGCTAATTACAGCTATTGGGGTTAGCTTTTTTTTGGAGAATCTATTTAATGTCTTTTTTGGTTCCACTCCTAGATTCTTTAGTGCTCCGGAGTTTTTTTCACATACTTTTAATCTTGGAAGTATCAATCTAACTTATATCACTATTATTGTGCCGATTGTTACATTATTGTTGCTTGTGGTTTTATTGCAATTTTTGTATCGTACAAAGCAGGGAATGGCTATTAGGGCGACTGCTTTTGATATTAATACTGTGCGATTGATGGGGATTAATGTTAATAATATTATAGGGCTTGTTTTTGTGATTGGTAGCACTTTGGCAGGTATCGGTGGTATTTTTTATGCTATTTCTTATCCTACAATTGACCCGCTTATGGGTGTTTTAATCGGACTAAAAGCCTTTGCAGCGGCAGTTTTGGGCGGAATTGGAAGTGTTGGAGGTGCTGTGCTTGGTGGCTTTATTTTGGGATTTACAGAAGTAATGGCAGTTGCAATATTTCCAGAACTTGGCGGGTATAAAGATGCTTTTGCGTTTTTATTTTTAATCCTTGTTTTGTTGTTTCGTCCAGTTGGAATTATGGGTGATTGGCGTTTAGAGAAAAGCCGTTTTTAAAGGGTGTAAATGAATAAAATACAAAAACTTTATACTTCTAATCCCACAAGCGTTACTTTAAGTGGGCATTTGTTGCTGTATATTGGGGTAATTATTGTCTTATTTTTGGCACAATGTTTTTTAAATGATTATGCTTTGAGAATCTTTAATAATATTTTGATTTTTGTAATTTTAGCAGTGAGCTATAATTTGATCAATGGAGTAACAGGGCAACTTTCTTTGGAGCCTAATGGATTTGTTGCAATTGGAGCATATATTACAGCATTAATGCTTTTAGATGAGGATTTGAAGCTTGGAATGTTTGAACTTGCAGAGCCGCATCCTTTTGTGCTTAGTATGTATAGCGAGCTACTTCCTGCTTTGTTGTGCAGTGGTGTAGTTGCGGCATTGATTGCTATTTTGCTTGCATTTCCTGTTTTTAGAGTTAGAGGGGATTATTTGGCAATTGTTACCTTGGGATTTGGATTTATTATTAAAATTTTAGCTATTAATAATCCGCAATGGACTAATGGGGCGATTGGTTTAAATGAGATTCCAAATAATGCAGATTCTGTGGTTGGCGGAATACAAAACTTTCTAAAAGGTTTGCTAGATTCGCAAAGTTTGCCTGAATTTTTGAAGAATCCTTTGAATTTCGTTTATATGCATTCTTTTGAAAATGGGGCAAATATTACCGTGCTTTTTTGGAGTGGGATTATTGCAACAGCAGCAGTAATTTTGATTTTGCAGATTGTGTATTCTAAGTATGGTAGGGCTATGAAAGCAGTAAGAGATGACGAAGATGCGGCAATTGCTATGGGGATTAATACTTTTAAAATCAAAACTTTCGCTTTTTCTACTAGTGCATTTTTAGAAGGTGTTGGGGGAGGGTTAATGGCGGTTTTATTGACTACGATTGATCCTAAGATTTTTGGCTTTGAATTAACCTTTCAACTCTTGATTATTATTGTGTTAGGTGGGCTTGGTAGCACAACGGGTGCTATTGTGGGAACTATTTTGGTCATTGGTGGGGGTGAATGGCTTAGATTTTTAGACCAACCTTTGGTTTTCTTTGGTCAAGATTTTGGAGCTTATCCCGGGCTTAGAATGGTGTTTTTCTCTTTGATTTTGTTGGTTATTATGCTGTTTGCTAGAGAAGGAATTATGGGTAAAAAAGAATTGTGGGATTTAAAACCGAGATTTTTTAGAATCTTTGGCAGGAGAGCGTAATGGCATTATTGGAGCTAGAGAATGTAAGCATTGCTTTTGGAGGTTTAAAGGCGATTGATAATGTGAGTTTTAGTATAGAAGAAGGCACGATTTTTGGGCTTATTGGTCCTAATGGTGCGGGAAAAACAACAATGTTTAATATTATCACAGCAAATTATAAGCCCACAAGTGGAAAGGTAACATTTTGTGGTAAGGATATTTCCCGCTTTAAGCCTAATGTGATTGTAAATCTTGGGATTGCAAGAACATTTCAAAATATTCGTCTTTTTTCTTCTATGAGTGTATTGGAGAATGTTTTAATTGGATTGCACAATGATGCAAAATATACTTTTTTTGAAGCAATGTTTCGAGTGGGTAGATATTTCAAAGAGGAAAAGAGAATTAAAAATAGGGCTATTGAGCTTTTGGAATATTTGGGAATGGGGGATAAAATTAATTTGCCTGCAAATTCTTTGAGTTATGGAAATAGTCGCAAAGTAGAGATAGCAAGGGCTTTGGCGACTAATCCAAAATTGCTTTTGCTAGATGAACCTGCTGCAGGTATGAATCCCAAAGAAACCGAAGAGCTTTGTGAGTTGATTTTGAAAATGAAAAAAGACTTTAATTTGAGTGTATTGCTAATTGAGCATGATATGCCTTTTGTCAATAGGCTTTGTTCAGAGGTTTTGGTTTTAGATTATGGTAAAAAGCTTTTTAATGGAACACCACAAGATGCAATTAATAATAAAGAAGTGATTGCTGCGTATTTGGGGGATTATTATGCTACAAATTGAGAATTTGGAAGTTTATTATGGATTAATTGCTGGGCTTAAGGGGATTAGTTTTCATATTGAAGAACACGAGATTATTACATTAATTGGTAGCAATGGTGCGGGCAAAACTTCTACATTAAATGGGATTGTCCATAGTGTTAAAACAAAAGGAAAAATTTATTTTTTTGGGGCAGATATTTCCCATATCCCAACGCATAAAATTATCCAAAGGGGAATAGCATTAGTCCCAGAGGGAAGGCATGTTTTTACTAATTTGAGTGTAGATGAGAATCTTCGAATGGGTGCTTATAATAATGATGAAAATTTTTTGGCTATGAAAGAAAAAATGTATCATCTTTTCCCTCGTTTAAAAGAGAGATATAAGCAAATGGCAGGAACAATGAGTGGGGGAGAACAGCAAATGCTTGCTATTGCAAGAGCTTTGATGAGTGAGCCAAAACTTCTAATGCTTGATGAACCTAGTCTTGGATTGGCGCCAAAGGTTGTAGGGGAGCTTTTTGAGATTATTGCTAGATTGAGAGAAGAGGGCATTACTATTTTACTTGTAGAACAAAATGCTTTTGCTGCATTGAAGGTTGCTAATCGTGCGTATGTGCTTGAGAATGGAAAAATTACAATGGATGGAGATTCTAAAGAAATATTGCAAAACCCTGAAATTAAAAAAATGTATCTAGGCGGTTAAATTCTTATATTATCTTTAAATTTTTGTGTTATAATACAAACTTAATATTTATTTTTGGAGGATTTATTCATGGATTTTTTTATAAATCTTGATGAAGGGGTGCAATTTGCCATACAAATTGTCGTTGTGCTTGTGTGTCTTTTCTATGGAGCGCGTAAAGGTGGTGTCGCTCTAGGAATGCTTGGAGGGATTGGGATATTAATGCTTGTATTTTTATTCCATGTTAAGCCCGGTAAGCCAGCTATTGATGTAATGCTTACAATTTTGGCAGTAGTGGTGGCTTCGGCAACTTTGCAAGCAAGTGGGGGATTAGATGTAATGTTGCAAATTGCTGAGCGAATCTTGCGTAGAAATCCGAAGTTTTTGACGATTTTAGCACCATTTGTAACTTGTTTTTTAACAATTCTTTGTGGGACAGGGCATGTGGTTTATACGATTATGCCCATTATTTATGATATTGCTATCAAAAACAATATACGCCCAGAGCGTCCTATGGCTGCTGCTTCTGTTTCTTCGCAAATGGGAATCATTGCTTCCCCGGTATCAGTAGCGGTAGTGAGCCTTACTGCATTATTATTAGCAGCAGATCATAAACTTGCAGGATTTGATGGCTATGTCAATTTGCTTCAAATTACTATCCCCAGCACGCTTTTTGGAGTGCTTTGTATTGGGATTTTTTCATGGTTTAGGGGCAAGGATTTGGATAAAGATGAGCAATTTCAAGAGCATTTAAAAGATCCAGAATTTAAAAAATATGTCTATGGTGAAACTAAGACTTTATTAAATATCAAATTGCCTACAAAAGATTGGGTGGCGATGTGGATTTTCTTGGCTGCAATTGCGATAGTGGCGATTCTTGGAATCTTTGAGGAATTGCGTCCAAATTGGGGTCAAATAATGAAAAATGGACAACCACAATTTGATGCTTTGGGGAATCCTAAAATGGATTCTCTCTCTATGGTTGCAGTGATTCAAATGTTTATGCTTTTGGCGGGTTCGGCTATTTTAATCTTTACTCAAACAGATGCTAAGAAAATTGCACAAAATGAGATTTTCCGTTCGGGTATGATTGCATTAGTAGCAGTGTTTGGGATTTCATGGATGGCAGATACAATGTTTGCAGTGCATACTCCTATGATGAAAGAAGCTTTGGGAGGTGTTGTAAAAGAGCACCCTTGGACTTATGCAGTAATGCTATTGCTTATTTCAAAATTTGTAAATTCGCAAGCAGCAGCTATCGCAGCATTTGTGCCTTTAGCGCTTAATATTGGAGTAGAGCCGGGTATTATTGTAGCTTTTGCGGCAGCTTGTTATGGATATTATATTTTGCCAACTTATCCAAGTGATCTTGCTACAATTCAGTTTGATCGCTCCGGTACAACGCGTATTGGTAAATTTGTTATCAATCATAGCTTTATTTTGCCCGGACTTATTGGGGTATTTACTTCATGTTGTGCGGGTTATGTCCTTGCAATTATTGCAGGTTATTTATAAGATTAAGAGGCTCTTTGCCTCTTAGAGTTTAAAGTTTAATCTATCAAAAATTTTTATTATCATTAAAAATATCTTAATTTAAGTAAATATTTATATTTTTTAGTTATAATTCCGAGTTTTAATGAATTAAATTTATATAAAAGGTAACAATATGAAAATTACCAAAATGGCAAAAGCCAATGAAATCAAACGAGAGTGGATTGTTTTGGATGCAGAAGGAAAGACTTTTGGTCGTTTAATCACAGAGATTGCAACTCTATTGAGAGGCAAACATAAGCCTTGTTATACTCCTAATGTGGATTGTGGAGATTTTGTAGTGGTAATCAATGCTCCTAAGGTAAAATTTAGCGGTATGAAGCTCGAAGATAAAGAGTATTTTACGCATTCTGGATATTTTGGAAGTACAAAATCTAAAACTCTCAAAGAAATGTTAGAAAAACACCCAGAGAAGCTTTATAAATTAGCAGTTCGCGGTATGCTTCCTAAAACAAAGCTTGGGAGAGCAATGATTAAGAAGCTTAAAGTTTATTGTGATGCAAATCACCCTCATACTGCACAAGTATCAAAGTAAGGATAGAAAATGGCAAAAATTTATGCAACTGGAAAAAGAAAAACAGCAATAGCTAAAGTTTGGTTAGCTCCCGGAAGTGGTAAATTAAGTATCAATGGAACAAATTTGAATGATTGGCTGGGCGGTCATGAAGCTATCAAGATGAAAGTAATGCAGCCTTTGCTTCTTACTAAACAAGAAAAAAGTGTAGATATTGTCGCAGCAACAATGGGGAGTGGTTATTCTGCACAAGCAGAGGCATTGCGTCATGGAATCTCTAAAGCTTTAGCAGCGTATGATATTAATTTTAGAGCGATTCTCAAGCCAAAAGGACTATTGACAAGAGATTCAAGAGTTGTTGAGCGCAAAAAGTATGGGAAAAGAAAAGCAAGAAGAAGCCCACAATTCTCAAAAAGATAATCAGTTTCCAAGCACTTGCTTGGATTCTTGGTTTATTCAAAAATCTTTGAAATTTTCTCTCTTTTTTAAACCTCTATTTTTATGGCATTTTATATTTATTTGTATTTTTTGTTGTGCTTATTTTCTGTTTCATTATTGGGATTATTTATTATTTTTAAAAGATTCGAAAAATTTTTTTAATCATTCTCTTATTTTGACTTCTTATGATTCTTATTTTTATGCAAAGGGTGCAAAAGAATTTTTAGAATCTTTGAATGTTGCTGTTCCTTATTTGTCGATTTTAGCGGGAGTTTTTGCAAAAATCTTTGGGCTTGATAATGTGTTGGTATGGAGTAGTGTTGCTTTTAGTGTGAGTTTTGGAATTGTTTTGTATGGGATATGTTTTTTTGCATTGGAATATTTTGAGATTCTTACTTCTAAAAGCAATCAAATTTTTGCGTTTTTGGGGGCATTTTTGGGTGCGTTTGCACCGCATTTTTATCAACGCACAGGCGCTGGGTATTTTGATACAGATATGCTCTTACTATCTTTGCCACTTTTGACAATTTTTTGTTTATGGTTATATATCATTAAGCAAAAATTTCATTGGTTGGCTCTTTTTGGTTTTTTGGGGTTTTTGTCGGTAAATTGGCATAATGGGATTCAAAATATTTTGTTGGCTGGATTTTTGCTGTATTTGGGCTATGAAGGTTTGTTTTTTTGTGTTAAAAGATATTTTAAAACTCCTATTTTAGAGATTTCTAGTGTTTTTTTGATTGTTCTTGCTCCATCTAATTTGGGTATTTTATTTTTGGTGCTTGCATTATTGATGATAAAAACTCGCAAGATGATGATTTTTTGCTTTTTGATTGCTTGTGCGTATGCGTATTTTTTTGGACTTTTTAATCCTCTAATCGCACAAATTAAAGCTTATTTGTTTGGAGAAATTCAGTATTCTAGTGCTTATATTTATGCTTCTGTGGTGGATAGTATTTTGGAGACAAGCTCTCATGGGTTAGAGACATTAGTGCAAAGAAGTGGAGGGTGGCTGTTATTTGTTTTGGGCTTAATGGGTTTTTTGTGTTTTGGCTTTTATTTTGTATCAAAAAGGCATAATTTTATTTATTTGTGTATTTTTTTATTCCCTTTTTTGCTTCTAGGATTTGCTTCTTTAGAGCTTGGAGTGCGGTTTAGTTTGTTTTTGGCTCCTATTTTGGCATTTGGTGTGGTTTTGTTTTTTGCTGGAATCTTAGATATTATGCGGAGATTCTTAAAAACTTCTATGGTGGTTTTTGCGGGATATGTGGCTTTATTTTTGGCAACTTTAGAATATAGTATTCCAAAACCGATTTTGACTAATCAAGAGATTAGGAGTTTGCAATCTTTTTGCTTTTTGAAAGATGATATTGTTTTTTCTTGGTGGGATTATGGCTATGCTTTGGAGTATTTTACAAAAGCGGAGGTTTTATTGGATGGAGGACTGCATTCAGGTAGCATTAATTATCCTATCGCAGAAATTTTGATGAATAAATCTCCGATATTGGCTAGAAATTTTTCTTTGATATTGGCTCAAAAAATGCAAAATACTCCAAAAAATCAATGGAAATTGCTTTTTGAGCAAATTATTCAAGAAAACAAAAGCAATCCTAGCATTTTTTTGGATTCTTTGCAGAAAAAAGATTATAATATTGGGGATTTACCAAAGGGAGAAGTGTATTGGGTATTGCCAAAAAGAATTATGCCTTTGGTTGCAAATATTCATAGTTTTAGGAATATTAATTTGCAAAATGGAAAAAGATTAAGAGAATCTGTTTTTGTTTATGGGGATATGCCACTAAAGAGTGCAGAGGAATATTTTGTATTTTCGGATTTTTATATCAAAAGAAGTCAAGATGGCATACCGCTTGTAAAAGTGTTTTGGGAAGGGAGAGAAATTGTAATGGATTTTGAATATTTGAAAAGCAATCTTGTGCAATGGTTGATTTTTAGGAATAATCCTGCGATGAATCTTGTTTTTGAGAATGATTTTGTCGTGGTATATCAAGTGAGGAAATAAAATGTGTGGAATAGCTGGAAGTCTTAATTTACCAAAGATTCCTTTAGAGCAGGTTTATTCTCTTATGCGTCATAGGGGACCAGATGCAAAGGGAGCATTAGAAGAAAAGACAAGCGGTGGGGTTTTGCAATTATTCCATGCAAGATTAAGCATTCAAGATTTGAGTGTAGATTCAAATCAGCCTATGGATTTAGAGCATTTGAGTATTGTTTTTAATGGGGAAATTTATAATCATTTACAATTAAGAAGCGAATTGCCTTATTCTTTCAAAACCCATAGTGATACAGAGACATTATTGGTGCTTTATTTGCATTATGGTGTGGAATTTTTGGACAAGCTTGATGGTATGTTTGCGTTTGTAATTTTTGATAGAAAGCAACAAAGATTATTTTTAGCACGGGATAGAATGGGGAAAAAACCTTTGTTTTGTTATCAAAAGCAAGATGTTTTTTGTTTTGCAAGTGAATTAAATACATTGCTTGGAATGCAAAGGTTGGATTTGGATTTGGATTGTATTGGATTCTTTTTGCAAAGTGGGTTTTTTTATAAAGATGGAACGCCTTATAAGAATGTTTTTTCACTTCCTAACGCACATTATGGAATCTATGATTTACAAAAGCATACTTTGGAGATGAAGGCTTATTTTAGCCTAAAAGAGCAATATAAAAAACCCAAAATTAATAACACCAAAGAAGCATTAGAGAATTGTGAGATATTGCTAAAAGAGAGTATTAAAAATCGTCTTTTATCATCAGATTTGGAAGTGGGAGCTTTTTTGAGTGGGGGGATTGATAGTTCGTTGATTGTGGCATTAGCAAGTGAGATTAAGCCTAATTTGCGTACCTTTACAATCGCTTTTGAAGGGGCGTATGATGAAAGCTTTTTGGCAGAAATGACAGCAAAAAAATATCACACTAATCATACAACTTTAAGAATTACTACGGATTTGAAAAATGATATTTTTAAGATTTTGCAAAATTATGGACGCCCTTTTGCCGATAGTTCTGCTATCCCAAGCTATTATGTTTCCAAAGAAGCCAAAAAGCATTTGAGTGTTATTTTAAATGGTGATGGAGCAGATGAGCTTTTTGGTGGTTATCGTAGGTATGTAGGGCATTTGTTGATGCCAAAGATAAAAAACTTAGCTTTTTTAGCGGGAATCTTGCCTATCCCAAAAGAAAAAAAATCACTTTATAATTATTTGTATCGCCTTTTGCAAATGGCACAAAATTATCAAAAGAATTTTAGCCGTTATTATTTGAGTGCAACTACGGATATTTTTGAGGGGTATTTTTGTTTTGAAACTAGCTATAATAAGCTTTTTGAAGAGGATTTAAAGAGGGTGTTTGAAGATTCTCTTACGCCTTTGTCACAAATGCTTTTTTTGGATAGTGAGAATCTTTTGCTCTCTGATTTGCTTCCTAAAATGGATATTGCCACAATGGCAAATTCTCTTGAGGGGCGTTCCCCATTTCTTTCTAAAATGCTTGTAGAATTTGCACCAACTTTGGCAGATTCTTTGAAAATCAAGGGAAAAGAGACTAAATATCTTTTGCGACTTTTAGCAAAAAAATATCTTGCTAAGGAAGTTTATGATGCACCAAAGAGGGGCTTTGAGGTTCCATTGAAAAAATGGGTTAATGGGGAGCTAAAAGAAATTATATTGCAAACACTGCAAAAACCAAAGATTGTTGATCGATTTTTAAATACCAAAGACATACAAAGAATCTGTTTTGATAAGGGGATTCCTGAAGAAAAACAAGCTAAAATGCTTTGGAGTTTATTTGTTTTGGAAGTGTGGTATAAGAAATACCAAGAGGATTGTCATAAAAACTAAGCTTTTGGGTATTTTTTGGGATAGATTTTTATCTTATGGAGCTTTTGTGTAAAAATATGAGAGTAGTAAAGTTTGAAAATATGCTTTTTATGCTAGAATTGATAGAAATCAAAAATGGAGTATAAAATGAAAAAGATATTATTTGCAGTTGATGATACAAAATCTTGCCAAAAGGCAGCAGAATTTGTAGTGAATTTTTTTGGAGATAGAGAGGATTGTGCAATTACGATTATTCATGTTAAAACCCCTATTATGCTTTATGGTGAGGCAGCATTGGCAGCTTATGAAGATATTGAGAAAAAAGAAAGCGAAGAGAGTGATAGATTATTAGAGGATTTTAGTGCGATTTTTACGAATAAGGGAGTGAATGTCAAACAGCAGCTTTTAGAGGGTGAAGCGGTCGCCGAAGTGCTTAATTATGCAAAAGATTATGATTTGCTTGTAATTGGACAGAGTGAGGAGAGTTTTTGGAATAAGATTTTTTCTACTAATCAAAATGATTTTTCGCAAAAATCCCCCATTCCTATTTTGATTGTAAAGTGAGTTTGGATTTTTAGAAATGCTAAATATTTGATAAAGGCTGTATTTTTTATCGCTTTGCTTTTTAAATTTGAGTTTGGTTATTGTTGGCTAAGCGACACAAAGGGGTTATAGCATATTAATTTTTAAAATGGGAAGGTGGAGAGCCCCCCGCCTTCTTTAGTTTAGTATTTTTTCTTATTGACATCTTCTAAAATATCATCGGCTAAATGTGCGACATCTTGGCTAATAAGGCTGACATCATTGGTGATTTGGTTGTTTTCTTGTGTGATAATCTCGACTTCTTGAATTGAGTGTGTGATATTTTCCATTGATTGAGCTTGAAGATTGATGATGTTGCCTGCTTCGTTGATAGACTGCACGAGCGTGTTGGTATAAGATTCAATTTCATTGAGGGATTTGCTGGTGCGTTCGGCGAGTTTGCGTACTTCATCAGCTACAACGGCAAAGCCTCGCCCATGTTCGCCTGCGCGTGCAGCTTCAATTGCAGCATTGAGGGCTAGGAGATTGGTTTGGTCAGCAATATCTTGAATGATTTTTAAGATATTTTTAATCTCTTCGCTTTGTTTGGTGACTTCGTGTATCATTTCGTTACTTTCTTGCATATTTTGTGCGATTTCGGTAATTGTAGTCACGCTATTTTGGAGTGCATCTGTTTGGGTGTTGGATTTTTGCGCAAGCGTGTTTAGGAGATTTTTTAAATCATTGCTTTTGATTTGTAGAGTTTTGGAGCATTGGAAGCTGAAATTTAGCATTTTGGAGACTTCCTCCCCTAGATTATTAGTGATGATTTCCACTTCTCCTGTTGGGTTTTGGATTCTTTTGGTGAAATCCAAAGAAGAGAAAGATTGATGCACTTTTGCGATATTTGTAAGGTTTGAACCAATGCTTTTTTGTAGAGAATCAAGCATGGAATTAAAGACTTCTTTGAGTTCCAAAAGGCGTGGGTTATTTGGTGTTTGATTGACGCGTTTAGTTAAATTGCCTTGTTTAATTTCTGTGGAAGTCTGCATAAAATCATGAATCGTGTTTTGATCTTGTTCAAGTCCAAGCTTGATATTTTGGGCATTGGAGTTAATCATTGCTCCCATAACTCCTAATTCATCTTTGTTTGTGAGAGCGATATTGCGGAAATTATCTTTTTTGTTGTTGAGGTAATCAAAAAAGTCTTGCAAACCACATTTAATAGTATTGATTCGTTGGTAGATAATGTGGCTAACACCAAACATTACTGCACAAATAAATAAAAGCACCAAAAGTGAAACTATCACAGCAAAGTTGCGATTTTCTTTTGCAGTTTGAAGCATTTCATCTAAAGGAATATTGGCAAATACAGCCCAGTATGTGCCATTTTTCAAAGTGAGTGGTTCCATGATGGTTGTGATGGGTGCGTTGGTGTTGGGGCTGATTCTATCAAAAATGATTTCCTTACCCTTAAGTGCCTCTTGAAGTCTTTGTGCTGCACCTTTATCGACATTTGCCATTGGTCTGCCAAAGACATGGAAAAACTTGTGGTGCAAAATCATACTTTGGTGAGAGAGTAGCACGATAAAGCCACTCTCTAGAATCTTAACTTGCTTGATAGAGGAGCCAAGCTTCTCTAAATCAAAAGAGATTCCACTAAAACCTAGAATCTGATTGTTGTAACTAATGGGCGTGAGGATATAAATGGGTGCATAAATTGGTGTTTTATCTGGGCTGTCTTTGGGTTTTGGGGTTTGTTTGGGGATAAACAAAATGGGGCTTTTAGAATCTGTAAAAAGTGGGTAAATTTCATTGGCTTTAAATTGTAGATTTTCATTATCTTGACTAGCTATGAGGGTTTGATCGTTGCCTAGCCAAACAAAAGCGGATTTGTAATAAGGATTTTTTTGGATAATATCTTGCAAGAATTTTTGTAAAAAGCTAAGGTTGTTGAGGTTTTCTTGTGCAAGCAAGGCAAGATTCAATGAAGAATCAAAGCCAAGATTGATTTGTGATTCAATGCTTCTTGCGTAGGTTTTTAGGGTTGCTTGTGCGTATTTGGTGGTAGTTTCTTTGGCGTAGTTGAAGTTTTGATTGCCCACCAAAAAAACAATAATTGATAATCCAATCACCGCAGCAGCGAAACTTGCAAAAATAATCTTAATCTTAAGGCTAAAATCATCGAGTCTTTGAAGAAAACTAAACATCATATCCCTTGAAATAATGAAAAACTAAATTATGATTTATAATATTAACATAGATAGGGAGGTGATTTTATGTGATTTTGTCTCATTGATTTGGAGCAAAATGAAATATACTTCTACAAAAATTTTAAAAAAGGTTTGTTGGCAATGGAAGAAAAAGAAGTAATCAAATTAGAGAATGATTTTTGGCTTATTCATTTTCCTATAATGTTTTTTGCTTCTGTCATGGGTGTTGGTGGTTTTTCTTTGGTAGTAAATAAAAGTATGAAGATTTTTGCCTTACAAGAGAGTTTGGGGTGGATTTTTGTATTTTGTGTGGGGGTAAGTGTATGTTTGTTTGTATTGATTGCTGGTTTATATCTTTTGAAGATTTTTAAATACCCTCAAGCTTTTTTAAAAGAAATTAAGCACCCTGTGCGAATTAACTTTTTTGCCGCAGTATCTGTTTCAATCCTCATTGTTTTGATGCTGCTTTTGCCTTTTGTGCCTTTGTGGTTGGTCTTGATAATGTTTGTTGTGGGGGCAATCTTGCAAATTATTTTTAGTTTGTATGTTGTTCAATATTGGTTTATTAATGAGATGAAGCAAAAAATGGCGAGTCCAGCTTGGTTTATTCCTATTGTTGGTAATCTAATCGTGCCTTTGGCGGGAATGAATATCAATGAATTTGCAGGGCAAATGTTAATAGGGCATGAGATATTAGTGTTTTATTTTGGAATGGGAAGCTTTTTTTGGATTTTGCTTAGTGCAAGTTTATTTTTTAGGTTGGTGTTTGGAGAGAATCTGCCACAAAAATTTCTTCCCACTCTTTTTATTTTTATCGCTCCGCCAAGTATTTTTGGCTTAGATGTTTTGATGATGTTTAAAGACTATGTGCAAATGATAAGTTTGTATATCATAGCTAGTGTAAGTTTTAGTATAGCTTTGTTTTTTGTATTCTTGATGATTGGAATTGCAAAAGTATTTAAGAATCTTAATTTCGCACTTTCTTGGTGGGCTTTTACATTTCCAATGGCAGCATTTAGTTTGTGTGCGTTAGAGCTTTATAGTATTAGTGGGTCTTTGTTTTATGAAGTGTGTGGAATTGTGGGTGGAATATTGACGGCTTGTATTGTTGTGTTTGTTGGTTTGAGGACTTTGAGGGCAATCAAAAATAGGGAAATTTGTGTGATGGAGGAATGAATTAGTAAAATTCAATGGGGTCAATATCGATTTCGCAAGGATAATCTTTGATGGGCAAAAGTGTTTGGTGTAAGGTTTTTGCTTCTAAAGAGCGGAGTAAGATGACATAACGCCATTTGTTTGCTATTTTTTCGATAGGGGCAAGTCCATAACCGACAATTTCGATTTTTTCATTTTTGGGAAGAATCTTGAGTATCTCTTGTGTGATTTGAAGGGCTTTTTCTTGATGTTTGTGAGAGATTTTAATAAGAGCTAGACGCATAAATGGAGGATATAGGTGCTTTCTGGAGTGCAATTCATCCTTTAAAAATAATTCATAATCTTTAAGATAAGCTTTAAAAAAATCATCTTGCAAGGTTTGGATAAGGACTTTTCCATGCTCTTTGCGTCCGCTTCTCCCAGAGAGTTGAAACATAAGCGATAATGCTCTCTCTCTAGCTCGGTAATCACTGCTTTTTAAGATATAGTCTAATCCCAAAGCGACACTTAAGGATACATTGTGATAATCATGCCCTTTTGATAGCATTTGCGTGCCTACTAAAATATCAATTTGATTGTTGTTAAAAGATTCTAATGTTTTTTCAAGTTTGTTTTGGGTGGTAATAGAATCTCTATCAAAGCAGGCTATGTTGGCTTTTGGAAATTCTTTGGTGAGATTGTTGGCAAATTCTTGTGTGCCAATTCGCAAAGAATTTAATTGACCTCCACATAAGGGGCAAGATTGAGGAATAGGGCTTGTGTAGTGGCAATAGTGGCATTTGAGTGAAGAATCTTTGGTGTGCAAACTCATAGAAACGCTGCAATTTGGACATTGAATACTTTCTCCGCAAGTTTGGCAAAGTAGGTGTTTGAAATTTGCTCTTGTGGGTAAAAACACAATAGCTTGTTTGTGGTTTTGAAGGTTATTTGCAAGAGATTCTAATGTAAAAGGGTGATTTTCATTGGCGCTATGGCAAAATAAAAATTCCTTTTGGCTTTGGTAGTAAGTGCCTTTTAGGCGGAAAACACTTTGATTTTGTTGGAATTTATAATAAGTGCTTGCTAGTGGAGTAGCACTGCCAAGGACTATTTTTGTATGGAGCTGTTTGGCTAAATAAAGGGCGACATCTCTTGCGTGATAACGAGGGGCGGAGTTGGATTTGTAGGCGTCATCATGTTCTTCATCAATAATAATAAGCCCCAAATGATGGATAGGGAGAAATAAGGCTGAACGCGCCCCTGCTAAGATTCGAATCTCTCCATTGTGGATTCTTTGGAGAGTTTCCTTGCGTTTTTTGGGGGATAGTTTGGAATGCCAAAAAGCTAAAATATCCCCAAAAACTGAATAAAGACGCTTTTCCATTTGAGGGGTAAGAGAGATTTCTGGCATAAGAAAAAGTGCATTTTGAGATTGTTTGAGTGTTTGATTGAGAAGATGAATATAAATTTCTGTTTTGCCGCTGCCGGTATCTCCAAATAGCAAGGAACTTTGTCGCTCCATAATGAAGTTATAGGCTTCTGTTTGTTTGGCGTTGAGTTGTGGAAGGTTGAATTCTAAGCTGCTAGGTTTTGTGGTATTTGAATCTTGTAAAAAGGGAGTAAAAATTCCATAGGCAATAGCGCGTGAAGTGCAATAATAGCTAGTAATGAATTCTGCAAGATTGATTTGGGTTTTGGAAAAATAAGAGTTTTCTTGTTGGATTTCTTTGCATTCAAAGTTTGGTTTTTTGCAAGATTGCAAAACAACCGCTGTTTTAATGCTTTTGTGTAGAGGGACTTTGATGATTTCCCCTATCTGGAGTTTGATTTTGGAAGTGTAAGTGAGGATAGGAGAATTTTGCTTTAAAATGGCAACAAGATAGTAAAACAAGGTTAGATATTCTTGAGTGTTTCTAAAGTTTGCAAGGCTGTTTGGATATTGGTTTGGAGTGTATTAGAGATTTCTGAAGCCTCCAAAAATGCCCCCAAAAGCTTACGCGGGTCGATGGTATGGTTTTCATCGGTAAGTTTTTTGAGGTTTTCTAGCGTGTTTTGCGAAATATTTTGCGTTGGAATATCATAATATCTTCCATTGATGCAAACACGAAAAATATTTTCCATTAGCGACCAAGAACATTTTGGATTTTATTTAAAACATTTTCTAATTCTTTTTCTTTGGCACTAATTTCATCATAGAGTGAGCTAATCTCGCTATTTTTGGCTTCATTTTCTGCTTTTAGGAGTACGATTTGCTGTCTTAGTTGCTGATTTTCATCGCGTAATTTTTGTAATTCTTCTACTAATTCATTAACGCCATTTAAGAGCCTATTTGAAATATTTTGTGCTTCTTCCATTGCTTGAACCTTATTATATTGAAGTGAAAATAATGTAATATTTTAGCATTTTTTATTAAAAAATTGGAAATTTATTGTGAGAATTTTGAAATAAATAAATTATAGAATTAATTTTTGCAATGAAATTTATTGAGCTTGGGGGTTGGGCTGGGATATGGCTAATAAGTAGAATCTATAAAAAGAGTAGAAATTTGGGTGATAAGTATGATTTAATGTTTGTGTGTTGTATGAAGGATAGGAGGTATTTTGAGGTTTGATATAAAGTCAAGGATTATTTTGTAATTTAAGATAAAATCGTAAATTTTATATTTTATATTTGTTTTATATAATAAAGAGTATGATTTTAAGATTAAAAATTTTAGTTTAATTTAGGAGTTTTCAAATGATGAAAAAAGTTTTATTGGGACTTATGTTGGCTAGTGGCTGTTTGATGGCTGCTGATGGGGCAACATTGTATAAAAAATGTATTGCTTGCCATGGGGTAAATGGAGAGAGAGTGGCACCTGGAAGCAAAGGAAATGTTACAATTGGTGGTATGGATAAAGCTCGTATTATCGAACAACTTCAAGGTTACAAAGCTGGAACTGCTGATAATGGCGGTGCAAAGGCTATTATGTATGCAAATATGAAAAATTTTAAATTTACTGATGCAGATATCGAAGCAGTTTCAGATTATATTTCAAAACTACCCAAAAAATAATAAAATCCCCTTTGAGTAGGGGATTGCAATATGCCATACTTACAAATTAATCCTCACTATTTTATTGATAATCTTCAAGTTATTAAAAGCATTATTGGAGAAGATGAGGGGCATAAAATTGCTATTGTTCTAAAGGACAATGCCTATGGGCATGGATTGGTAGAGCTTGCTAAAATCTCTAGTGAAGCTGGGATTACCTCTTGTTTTGTTAAAAATACTCAAGAAGCAATAGAAGTTGCTAAGTGGTTTGAGCATATTAGTATTCTTTATCCGCAAAGTTTGGAGAGTGAGACTTTGCTGAAATCTTGCATACAAAGAGAAAATATTTATTTTTGCGTTGCAAATATAGAATCTCTTGATTTATATCCCCCTAAGTCAAAAATTGAGTTAAAAATTAATTCTGGAATGAATCGTAATGGAATCCAAATAAACAAACTTCAAGAAGCTTTAAAAAAAAGTTTGGAAAACAAACTAGAAATCGTTGGGGTTTTTAGTCATAATGGTTTTGGGGATAATATAGGGAGTGAATTTTATGCACAAAATGATAGTAATTTGCATATAAAAAGAGAAGTGTTGCAGTTTTGCAAAGCAAATTCGCTAAAAAAGCCTCGCTTTCATTTTCTTTCTTCTTCGGGTGCGCTTAGGGCTGCTAAATATAATGCTTCTTTGCCTATTGAACTACAAGATGATTTGTATCGTATTGGAATTGCCTTGTATGGTTATTTGTGTCAAGATTCTATGCTTTATGAAGTGCAGTTAAAGCCCATTGCATCTTTGTGGGCGAAAAAAATTTCTACTCAATTGCTTAAAAAGGGTAGTAGAATCGGATATGGGGGAATTTCTAAGGTAGATGAAGATATGTTGGTATCTACTTATGATATTGGGTATGGTGATGGGCTTTTTCGAGTGAGGGAAGGCATGGAGCTTTTCACCAAAGAAGGATTGAAAATCTTTCCAAGAGCTTCAATGGATTGCATTAGCATACAAGGGGATTGTGAAGAGGTTTGTATTTTTGATGATGTGCGTCCTTGGGCAGAGGCTTTTGGTACTATCCCTTATGAGATTCTTTCTCATCTGCATTCTTATATTCCAAAAAAGATTCTTCAATAATTTTCATATTTCAAAGCAGTATAATTGGTATATTTTTTGGTATGATTTTAAAAAAAATACGAAACTTAAGGAAGTGATTTTGAATCTATGTGTTTTGTTTGGTGGAAGTTCCTATGAACATGAAATTAGCATTGTTAGTGCAATTACATTAAAAAAGCTGTTACCCTCAATTGAAACTTTTGTATTTTTAGATGGCAATCATAATTTTTATCTTATCCCTAAAGATAAAATGCAATCTAAGTTTTTTAGCTCCAAAGAGTATTTAAAAGAGATGAAAATCTATTTAAAAGTGGGTGGGTTTTATCATAAAACTTTGTTGGGAGAGAAAAAGCTTCCTATGCCTATGGTTTTGAATCTTATTCATGGTGGCGATGGTGAAAATGGCGTAATTGCTTCTTTGCTAGATTTTTATGGAATTGCATACATTGGACCCAGGAATCCTGCTTGTGTTTTGAGCTTTGATAAAGAATTAACAAAGCTTTTGGCTAAGAATCGTGGGATTTTAAGTTTGGATTATCAGGTGTTCTACAAGGGTGCGCAAAAAGAAATAAAATTTCCATTCCCGGTGATTATCAAACCAGCACGACTTGGAAGTTCGATTGGGATTTTTATTGCAAATAATCAAAAGGAATTAGATTATGGGCTTGAGGAAGCTTTTGAATACGATAATAAAGCCATTGTAGAGCCATTTATAAGTGGTATCAAAGAATATAATTTAGCGGGTTATAAGAGTGCTCAAGGGATTAAATTCTCTTTTGTAGAAGAACCTCAAAAAAAAGAATTTTTGGATTTTGAAAAGAAATATTTAGATTTTTCACGCACTCAAAATGCCAAAGAGGCGGATATTCCAGAAGCACTCCAAAAAACTTTGCAAGACAATTTTATTAAGATTTATGAGAATCTTTTTGAAGGTGCATTGATACGCTGTGATTTTTTTGTTAAAGATGATTTGTGCTATTTAAATGAAATTAATCCCATTCCCGGGAGTATGGCAAATTATCTTTTTGATGATTTTAAGGGTGCTTTAGAAGAGCTTAGCAAAAATCTACCAAAAAGCAATGAGATTCGTATTTCTTATGAATTATTGCATAAAATTCAATTTGCTAAGGGCAAATAGTGGCACAAAAAACCATCATTTATAAAGATTGTCCTATTGACATTTCTTATGAAATTTTAAATTTTAACGCACCTAGGACTTTGGTAATCTTGCATGGTTGGGGGTCTAATAAAAGACTGATGAAACAGGCTTTTGGCGAAAGTTTTGGGGATTTTTGTCATCTTTATATTGATATGCCGGGGTTTGGTAACTCTAGTAATCCGACATTTTCTATGGATACTTTTGATTATGCAAAAATACTTGAAATTTTTCTTTTGTCATTGGAGATTCAAGAATTTGTAGTAATGGGGCATAGTTTTGGGGGAAAAGTTGCTACTCTGCTTAATCCTAGAGAGTTGATTTTATTAAGTAGTGCTGGGATTTTGGAGGAAAAAAGCTTGAAGGTTAAAAGCAAGATTGTTTGTTCTAAGATTTTAAATAAAATTTCCCCTAGTTTAGCAAAAATTTTTAAGGGTATTTTGCGCTCTCAAGATGTGCAAAATATGAATGAGGTAATGTATCAAACCTTCAAAAAGGTAGTCAATGAGGATTTTAGTGCGATTTTTGCAGATTTTAAAGGAAAGGCTTTTATTTTTTGGGGGAAAGAGGATAGAGCCACTTCACTTCAATCAGGGCAGAAGATTCATCATTTAATGCGTAATTCTAGGTTTTTTGCACTAGAGGGTGATCATTATTTTTTTTTAAAGCAGGCAAAAAAAATTGAAGAACTTTATATGTTATAGAGAGGATTTTATTTTTATTTTGCTAGAATTTTAAGATTTGAATTAAGGATTGTTTTTTGCAAAATATTGATATTTTAATAATAATAAGTCGCTGGATATTTCTTATAGCATTGGGTTATTATGTGATTGTTAATTTTCAATGGTATCATTATAAGCTTTCTCGCGTATTGCTTAAGCACCACAAGTGGAAATGGCATATTTTTTATTTTGTGTTACCCGTAGTTTATTTTATTTTTATTCCAGAAAATATCTATTTTTATATGGGTATTTATTTATATGTGATTGCTTTGATTGTTTGGGGATTCAAGTTAAGTAAGAGATTGGTATTTACAGGCAGGATTCTGCGTTTTTTTGCCCTCTATTTTATTTTCATTCTTTTTAATGAAGTATTGCTCTTTGGTGAAGATATTTCTTGGAGTGTCCGAATGGTTTATCTTCTACCTTTGTTTATCTCGATATTCCTTTCTTCTTTGATAGAGAAAATTCTGCTTAATCGCTACAAAAAACTTGCATACGAGACTTTAAAAAATATGCCAAATCTCACTATCATTGCAGTAACAGGAAGCTATGGTAAGACAAGTTTAAAAAATTTTTTGATACAGGTTTTGCAAGATGATTTCAAAGTTTATGCAACTCCACGCAGTATTAATACACTTACAGGCATCATAGCGGATATTAATCAGAATCTTTCGCCTTTGACGGATATTTATATTGTTGAAGCTGGTGCAAGGGGTGTTGGTGATATTAAAGAAATTGTAGAGTTGATTAAGCCACAAATTGCAGTAGTGGGCAAGATTGGTCCTGCGCACATTGAGTATTTTAAGACAATGGAAAATATTTATAAAGTGAAATATGAAATTTTGCAAAGCGATCGTTTAGAGAGAGCTTACATTTACAAAGAAAATACAAAACCAGAAGCTTTTAATATAGAGTTTCAGGGCAAAGTAATTTGCTTCCCTCAAAATATTTCTGAGATCAATGCGGATTTGGAGGGAACTTCTTTTGTGCTTACAGAAAATGGGGAAAAGATTCAATTAGAAACAAAAGTATTGGGTGCTTTTAATGTTATTAATATTGGTGCAGCCATTGCTGTGGCAAAGGATTTGGGGGTTTCTAAGAATCAAATTATCAAGCAAGTGCAGAAGCTTGAGAGAGTAAATCACAGATTAAGCAAGATTGTTGTAAATGATAAAATTATTTTAGATGATAGTTATAATGGAAATTTGGAGGGAATGTTGGAGGCTATTAGGCTTGCTTCTTTGCATACAGGTAGAAAGGTGATTGTAACACCCGGTTTGGTAGAAAGCTCCAAAGAAGCTAATGTCGATTTGGCTAGGGCTATTGATAAGGTTTTTGATATAGCAATTATCACAGGGGAATTAAATTCTAAGATTTTGAAAGAATTTATTTATAGACCACAAAAAATTATTTTAAAAGATAAAGCCAATATGGAGAGTGTTTTGAAATCAGCAACGCAGGCTGGAGATTTGATTTTGTTTGCTAATGATGCACCAAGCTATATTTGATGAGGGTAGAATGGAACATTTGTATGCACCATGGAGGAGTGGGTATTTTCAAGAAAAGCAAAAAGATGAATGTATTTTTTGCGATATTTCCAAAAATGCACATTTAGATACGCAAAATAGAGTATTTTATCGTGATGATAAGATTTTTTGTGTGATGAATAAGTTTCCTTATACGCCCGGGCATTTTTTGATTATTCCACATTTGCATACGCATTCACCGGAGTTGTTGGACGAAGATTTGTGGTTGCATTTACAAAGTTTTGCAAGAAAGGGTGTGAGTTTGTTAAAGGGGTTTGGGGCTAAGGGTGTAAATATGGGTATGAATATTGAGAGGGCAGGGGGTGCTGGGATTCCAGAGCATATTCATTTGCATTTGTTGCCGCGTTATGTGGGAGATACGAATTTTTTCACTACCATTGGAGATTGTAGGGCTTATGGGGTAGATTTTGATGAGATTTTTCAAACAATAAAAAAGTTATCATTTCAATATTTTTAGGCTGTGAAATTTCGTTTTTATTAGGCTTTAATCTCTATTTATATTTGCCCTTACAAAAAATGTTATTTTCTTGTAAGGGTGTTGTTTGCTTGATTTAAGCTTACTTTAGATTTTCCTTAAAAAATTCCGAGATTTTGGCAAAAGGGATTTTCTCGGCATTGTCATATAAATCCACATGATTTGCATCTTTAACTATCAAAAGTTCTTTATTCTCGCCCTTTAACTTTTTAAAGGCATCTTCACTAAAGTATCTACTATGTGCCTTTTCTCCATGAATGACTAGCACCGGAGCCAAAATCTCATCACTATAATACAAAATCTGTGAGTTGATGAGAGCAAGCGATGAGGTTGCACTCCAATTTGCATTAGAGTTAATTGAATTTGGGTGAAAACCGCGTTTAGTCTTATAATAATCCCAATACTCTTTGATAAATTGTGGCTCATCGCCTTTTAGTTTCTCTGGTAAGCTAGGGGCTTTTGTGAGTGTGTTGGTTTTAAAATCCTTTGTGCGTTGAGTATTTAAACTTTCTTTTATTGCCAATCTATCTTTTGTGCTATCTTGCTTATCAAAATAACCGCGTGCTGCATTTCTAGGAATATCATACATGCTAGAAGTTACTATTGCTTTGATGCGTGTATCCATGGCTGCTGCATTAAGTGCAAAACCACCAAAGCCACAGATTCCAAGAATGCCTATTTTTTCAGAATCCACCATTGTGTGATTTGCCAAAAAATCCACTGCTGCACTGAAGTCATCGGTATTTATCTCGGGTGAGGCGATATTCTTTGGTAGATTTGGGTTTGCCTCTGCACTCTCGCCTGTATAAGAAGGATCAAATGCTAGAGTAATAAAGCCCGCTTCTGCCAAAGTTTGTGCATAGAATCCTGAAGCTTGTTCTTTGACTGCTCCAAAAGGTCCGCTTAGAGCGATAGCAGGGAGCTTTGCGTTGTTGGATATATCTTTTGGTATATACAAATCCCCTACCAAAGTAATGCCATAGCGATTTTTAAAGCTCACCTTTTGCACCTCTACCTTATTGCTTTTTGCAAAAACTTTGTCCCATTTGCCTTGTGTGTTTGCTTGTGCCATACTCACACCTCCTAATAAAAAGATAAATGCTCCAATAAGAAGCGATTTCAAAACATTGAGTTTCATTATAAAAATCTCCTTAAATAATGTAGTTTTAGATTCTATGGCAAAAGATTCTTGTTCTTGAGATTGCAGAATCTAAAAACATCAAAGAAATTATAAAAGATGAGAGCTACTCTAAGTCAAGAGTTCCATAGCAAATTTTTTCTATAATTTCATCGATAATTTAAAAAGGCTTGAGTATGCGCAAAAAGCAAGAAAAAGATTCTGTATTTTTGGTCATCACAAATATAAAAAAAGCATTTTAAAGCTTAGTGCGAGAAATCATAAGGATTCGCACCTTATTAAGTCAATATAGCAAAAGGCTTTTTGAGATTTGTTTTGGAGAAGATTTGTATAAAGAAAGTAAAATATAGGGAATGTATCTGCAAAATCTTTAGTATCGCTTTAGCTTTTAATGCTCCAAAAAGAGTGGGAGTTAATACCCCCAACTAAACTGCGTTTTATTTTTATCTAATGCCCTAATAGATTCCATATCCGCCGCACTCAAAGAGAAATCAAAGACATTGATATTTTCTTGCATATGCTTGAGCTTTGAGGCTTTGGGGATAGCGATGATACCTTGCTGCACTAAGAATCTTAGGGCAATTTGTGCCACGCTTTTATTATATCTAGCAGCGATTTGTCTCAAAGTAGGATTATCAAAAAATCCGCTTTTACCAGCGATAAAGGGGCTCCAAGATTCTAAAATCGTCCCATAAGGCTTCATCGCCTCCAATAACGCTCTTTGCTGATAGTAGATATGTGTCTCGCATTGGTTGATAGCAGGCATAATCTCACAAGTTTTGATAAACTCAAGATAGACTTTTGGGGTAAAGCTAGAGATTCCAAGTGCTTTGATTGTGCCCTCCTTATAGGCTAACTCCATTGCTTTATACATTTCTTTTGCCTGTGTGTAGGGTGCGTGGATTAAAAGCAAATCGATATAGCCTATATCTAGGGCTTTGAGGCTAGATTCTATACTCTTTTTTGCACTTTCAAAATCCATATCACTAGAGAGTTTTGTCGTGATAAAAAACTCCTCTCTTTTGATGCCTCTTGAGTGTATCGCTTCCCTTATCGCAGCCCCCACTTCTTTTTCATTGCCATACATTTGTGCGCTATCAAAGAGGCGATAACCACAATCCACTGCCGCCAAAAATGTATCGATACTCTTAATATCATATGTCCCAAAGCCTAGCAGAGGCATTTTTAGCCCATTATTTAAAGTTACATATTGCATATTTGCTCCTTGTGTGTTTGTGAAAAAATCTTTAGAATCTGATGCCAATATCTGTGTGCCAAAGGCGAGAGTAGCGCCTAAAAATGCACTTGAATATCCCAAAAATTCTCTTCGCTTCATACATACTCCTAAAATAAATTATGCGTATTATAAATGATGAGAGCTGCTCTAAGTCAAGGGGTTTGTGAAGAGATATTGCAATTTTGAAGAATTTGTGCTTATATGGGTATTTTTGTGGGTTTTTGTAGTTTTGCATTTTGCAAGGCAGATTTAATCTATTCAAAAATATTTTAGATTCTTAAGAGAATTTAAAAGGAAAAGAAAGCAAAGTTTGTAAGCTTAGAGTAGAGTTTATGAAAGATTATAAGGGGCGTGAGAGAGGGAAGTTATTTAGAATGCTTTTTGCAAATAAAAGGTGCAATTAGAGAAATAATTGATTTTGATGATTTGAAGTTTTATTTGGGGTGATTAAAACCTAAAATTGACTTGATTTGATAGTAAGAGTATTTAAGATTTTTGGAAATGAAATGTATCAATGCTAAAATTATCTCTTTATATGATTTTAAATTTCAAGTGGATTAATTTGTAAAAATATAGTGAATATTTTATGTGATTCCATCTTTAACTTGCACAAAAACACAGCTTTCAAGCTCTTCTTTGGTAATGTTGCCGTTATTTTTATAAAATCGTGTGATGATTTGGCTATTATTTTTTTGTAGCGGAGCGACAAGAATCCCGCCTTCTTGAAGCTGATTGAAAAGTTCTTTGGGAATTTCTTTGATAGAGGCTGATAGCAAGATTCTATCATAGGGGGCATAAGTACTCCAGCCGTTTTGCCCATCATCAAGTTTGGTGTTGATATTATTAAGATTGCAAGATTTTATACGAATCCTTGCTTCATTGAGGAGTTTTTCGATTCTTTCTATGCTAAAAACTCTACGAATGAGGCAACTAAGAATCGCAGCTTGATACCCACTCCCACAACCAATCTCCAAAACGCTATCAGCTCCATTGCATTGGAGATATTCTGTCATTTTTGCCACAGTTAGTGGTGAGCTAATCCATTGACTAGCGCCCATAGGAAGTGCATCAAGCGAATATGCAAGATGCACAAAACCTTCAGGGACAAAAAGTTCTCGATTAATCTTCAAAAGAGCATCTTGAACATCTTTGCTAATAGGGAATTTGTGCATGATTTCACGCACCATTTGGGCAGTTTTGATTGATTGCATCAAAGTCCAATATCAATGAATTTACGTACTTTTGCTACATCATTGAAATTTGCTTTAAGATTTATAATTTCTTTAGAATCATCTTGTGTAACATATCCAAATGGAGTGATGATTGCACTCCCTCCACCCATTGAATCATTTTTGCTATTACTAGCCATAACAAAACTTTGAGTGGTAATCGCTAAAGCTTTGGTGAGTGTTTGGAAGTGATCTTTTCTTTCTTTTGCCCATTGTGCAGGGACAAAAATTAAATCACAACCTTTTAGTTTTTGCCAAAGTTCAATGAATCTCAATTCAAAGCAATTAATAGCACCACATTGAATGCCATCGATTCTAAAAGGTGAGATTTCCTCTACATTGCCAGCTTGAAAATGCAAATGCTCATTACCTAGTGGAAAAAGCTTGTGCTTGCTTTGTTTGTGGAGAAGTTCTCCATTGTGAAAAACTTTGAGATTATTATAAAAGCCATCTTTGTATTTTTCTATCATAGTAATGATGATAGTTTTTTCTCCAGAAAGCTTTAAGAGAGTTTCTGTCGCAGTTTTGGCAAACTCGCCTGCTTCTTCCATACGTTGATAACAGAAGTTTGTCAAAGAAACTTCAGGGGCTAAAATAATAGAATCGCTCTCACACTCCAAAATAAGATTTTTGAGATATATAAGATTGTCTTCAAAGTTTTGTTTTGTTTTGAATTGTAAGGTATAAAGTTGTTTAGAAATCATCAAAATTAATACTTCCTTTCGCGTAATTTGTAACATTGCCTTCAAAGAAATTTGTTTTTTGTTCATTAAAGGAGCTAAAAGAATCTACCCATTTAATAGGGTGCTTTGCATTGTATAAAACAGGCAGCCCAACGCGTCTTAGTCGGTCATCTGCAAGATATTTGATATATTCTTGAATAATTTCTGCTGTAAGCCCTAGAATCTGCCCTTGTGTAATGTATTCCCCCCAAGCAATCTCAACCTTTACAGCCTCTCTAAACATTTCAAGCACTTCTTCTTCTAAATCTTTGGTGAAAAATTCAGGGGATTCTTTTTTGGTGGAGTTTATCATATTTTGGAATAAAAGCAGATGTGTAACTTCATCTCTTTGTATAAAGCGTATCATTTGCGCACTTCCGAGCATTTTTCCACTTCTTGCTAGAGTGTAGAAAAAGGTAAAACCAGAATAAAAGTAAATCCCCTCTAAAATTTGATTAGCAAACATTGCTTTGATAATATTTCGCTCAGTTGGATTTGTCGCAAGTTGCTCATAAACTTCAGCAATGTAGTCATTCTTGCTTCTAAGCTGCATATCTGTTCGCCACATTTCATAGATTTCATCAGTATTTGCGGAGATAGATTCTACCATTACAGCATAGCTTTGAGAGTGCAAAGCCTCTTCAAAAGCTTGTCTTACTAAGATGAGGTTAATTTCTGGGCTTGTAATGTAGGGATTGACATTATCAATTAAGTTGTTTGTCTGCAAAGAATCCATAAAAATAAGTTGTGCCAAAGCTCTATCATAACCTATTTTTTCTTCAGGGGTTAGCCCATCTGCATAATCGCGTTTGTCTTGAGTCATATTGACTTCTTCAGGAAACCACGAATTAGCCAACATAACTTTCCAAAGGTTGTATGCCCATTGGTATTTTATTTTATTTAATTCAAATATGCTAGTTGGGTTGCCTCCAAAGATTTTGCGTTCATTGACACTTTCATTGGAGTTTGGATTGTAAATTTTTTTGCGATTTAGCATTCAAGCCTCCTTTATAGACATTTCTTTGATTCTAAATTTTTTGATTTTAAATTTGTGTATTATATATGATTTTTTATTTAAAATAAATTGATTTAAATTTCTCTAAAAAGGAATTAGCTAGAATCGAGAAAATTTTTCTATCAAGTTTGCAGTTATTTTAGAAAAAATTAATGGACAATGTTTTATTATTTGAATATATGAGTATTTATTCATATATTTTGTAAAATTTATTTATTTGGATTTTGGAGTGGATTATGGAAGTTGCAAAACTTAATATTAGTGGAATGCATTGCAGTGCTTGTTCTTCTACAATTGAAAAAAATCTCGAAAAAATAGAAGGGATAAAAAATATCAAAATCAATGCAGTGAGTGGAAGAGCAAAGATTTCTTATGAGGGCAGTTGTATTTCTGAACAAAAGATTATTGAGTTAATTACTTCTTATGGTTTTCCTGCTTTTAGGGATAATGCAAAAGAATTGGAAATCATTTACCTTGAAGGTTTGAAAAAGCGTTTGTTGGTAGGGATTCCGCTTTTTGTTGTGATTTTTGCTTTGCATATGGGTGGATTCCATGGTATTTGGAGTTCAATTATTCAATTAGTATTAGCAACGATTGTGCAAGTGTATTGTGCGTATCCTTTTTATAGGGGTGCTAAGAGCGTTTTTAGGACTAAAAGTGCGGATATGAATGTATTAATCGCACTTGGGACAAGTGTGGCTTATTTGTATTCGTTGTATTTGTTTATTATTGGAGATAGTAATGGATATTATTTTGAGGGTTCTAGTGCGGTTATTTGCTTTGTTTTATTAGGGGAGTTTCTGAAGTCCAAAGCAAAGAAAAAAGCTGGAGATGAATTAGAATCTCTAACTAAAATACTGCCCCCTAAAGCTAGGATATTAAAGGGCGAAAATCAAGAATGGATTGGCATTGATAATATCAAAAAGGGAGATCAATGTTTGGTTGTAGGGGGAGAGAAGATTCCATTAGATGGGAAAATTATCAAAGGCAATGCAGAAGTTAGTAGCGCACATATTAATGGAGAGGAATTGCCGAAGATTCTAGGTGTTGGCAGTGAAGTGGTTGGCGGTAGTTTGGTTTTGAATGGGGAAATTGTGGTGGAATCTCTAAAAGATTCTAATGAATTTTTTGTTTATGAAATGTTAGATTTATTAGAGCTTTCACAAACTCAAAAGCCACCTATTGGCAAAATGGCAGATAAAATTGCATCGATTTTTGTCCCAAGCATTGTGGTGTTAAGTGTGGTGGCATTTTTCTTTTGGTGGATGATGGGAGAAGGGTTTGCCTTTAGTTTGTCTATTGCAGCGGCAATTTTGGTGGTTTCTTGTCCTTGTGCTTTGGGGCTTGCAGTGCCACTAGCGATTGTATGTGCGAGTATGAGAGCCAAAAAGAGCGAGATTCTTATTAAAACACCAGAAGTTTATGAAAGAGCAAGGGAGATTAAAACAATTGTTTTTGACAAAACAGGCACACTCACCAAAGGTGAGATTTCTATCAAAAACGCAGAGTTTATTAGTCATGATTCAAACCTTATTGTTTCTTTGTGCTATGCGATGCAAGAAAATAATCCACACCCTATTGCAAAGGCTTTTGTAGAATATTTAAAAGCAAAAAAAGAAAGGATTGTTTTAGAAGAAAAGGAATACATTATCGCAAAAGGCGTTAGGGCAAAATACGCAAATGATGAGTATTTTTTGGGTTCTTTGGAGTGGATTGAAACAATAATAGATAAAAAAATCACACAAAACCGAGAGAATGTTATTGCATTTAGTAATAAAAGCGAGATTTTGGCTTTGTTTTATTTGCAAGATTCTATTAAAGAGGGCGCAAGGGAAATGGTAGAATCTCTACAAAATATAGGCATAGAATCTGTAATTTTGAGTGGAGATAATGTAGAGAGTGTGAAAAAGGTTGCTCAAAATATCGGGATTATAGAATATTATGCAGGGGTAAGTCCAATGCAAAAAGCAGAAATTATTAAGCAACTTCAGGCAAAAGGTGGAGTGTGTTTTGTTGGAGATGGGATTAATGATGCATTAGCTCTCAAAGAGGCAAGTTTTGGAATCTCTTTTGCTAATGCCACAGATTTAGCAAAAGAAGTTGGTGATATATTGCTTTTGAGAGATGATTTGAGTTTGGTTTATAAAGTCTTTGAGATTTCTTTTGCGACACTGAAAAATATCAAAGAAAATCTTTTCTTTGCTTATGTTTATAATGTGGTTTTGATTCCTATTGCAGCGGGGGTTTTGTATCCTGTTTTTGGGATTGTTTTGCAACCAGCATTTGCAGGAGGGGCGATGGCATTTAGCTCGGTGAGTGTTGTAGCAAATGCTTTGCGTATTTCTCGTTTGAAACTAAAGGGCGAATAAATGTTTAAAAAGATTCTTGGGTTTTTGCTGATTTTTGTAGTTTTTTTGAATGGGTTGGAGTATTTTATTTTGGAAGAGGAATACCATTTTAAAGAAAATAAAATTTATGCAAAGGAAATATTTCCACAAATAACAAATGATTTTTTGGTTTTGGAGATACCCAAAAATTCTAGCAATTATCAAATCAAAAGTTCGCAGCTTATTACGCTTTTTGAAAAAGAAGGGGTGCAGGTAGGTGCAAAATCTGCTGTTGTGACTTTTAAAAGAGGAATAAAAGGAGATGTGGAGGGGATTAAAAAATACATTGCAGGATTATTTTTGCAAGAATATAAAAAAAATAATATCAAGATAAGAAAAATTGATTTAGAGCAGATTACACCGATTGATTTTAATGCGCAATCTGTTAGGGAGATTGATTTTCATCCAAAGCTTTTAAAACGCAAAGAGGGGACTTTTGAGGTTGTGGTAGAGGATAATGGGCGTAATAGAAAAGTGTTTTTTAAATACAATGTTGATGCAACTTTGGAGGGGATTATTACGGCATCAGAGATTAGTGGCGGACAAACTATCACTTATCAAAATGCGCGTATAGTGGAGATTCCTTTTGATAAAGTGGGTAGTGATTTGATGCAGCAAGGGGAATTAGGGAAAGTGGCTGTGAGGTCTTATACTCCAGAAAATGTGCTTGTAACCAAAGATAGATTGATTGCTAAGAGAGTGGTTAAAAAGGGGGATAAAATCATTGTAAGCGTGCAAGAAGAGGGTGTAATTTTGGAATTTATTTTAGAAGCACTTAAGAATGCTGCTATTGGTGATGTAATAAAGGCCAAAGCATTAGGGGGAAAGAAAACTTATGAGGTAAAAATTATCGATGAGGGAAGGGGGGAGTTGCAGTGAAGAGGGTTATTGTCGGCATTAGTGGGGCAAGTGGAGCGGGACTTGGTTTGAAATTTTTAGAATCATTACCCAAAGAGATAGAAAAATATTGTGTGATTTCAGAGGGGGCAAAACGAGTTTTATCTTCAGAAGAAAATATTCAAGAAACGCAAAAGTTTGAGCAAATCAAAAGCAGAGTTTCTAAGGTATTTTTATTTGGAGATGATGAACTAGGTGCGTGTATTGCAAGCGGTTCTTTTGTGTGTGAAGCAATGGTGGTGATTCCTTGCTCACAAAATACTTTAGCCAAAATTGCTTGTGGGATTAGCGATACTCTAATAACGCGTTGTGCTAGTGTGATGATAAAAGAGCAAAGAAAATTACTTTTGGCACCACGAGAGATTCCATTTAGCCAAATTGCTTTGGAGAATATGTTGAAATTATCGCAAATTGGGGTTACAATAGCCCCTCCTGTGTTTGGTTATTATGCTGGGAAAAATCTTGATGAAATCGAAAATATGTTGATTGGTAAATGGTGTGATAATCTAGGAATCCCTTTTGAATATGGACGATGGCAAGGCTGTAATTAGCAATTTAGAATTTTAAGAAAGTGTGTGTTAATATTTTAATTCAATTTCAATGTTTAAAGGAATAAGATGATAGAAAATACCGCTATCAAAACTGCTTGCCCCCCCCCCTACAAAATAACAATATAGATTCTATTTACCAAAAATCCCCAAGACATTTTCAAGATTGTTCGCATATTAAACTTACTTATGTTACTCACTTTTATTGCGATCAAGATAATATCGATTCTGTGATTTCTCTTTTGAGAGAATATGAAACTTATGATCCTAATCTTTTGGATATTGTAATGTTTGTAATAGTAGATGATGGTTCGCCTATTGTTTATGAGATTCCAAAATTTAATTTGAATTTGCGTTGGATAAAAATTAATGAAAATATTCCTTGGAATCAAGCTGGAGCCAGGAATCTAGGTGTAACTTATGCTAAAAGCGATAATATAGTAATGACGGATTTGGATCACAAGATTTATGAAAACACCCTATGGTATATGGCAAACCATAAACCTTGTGGGAGGAATGTGTATAAAGTATATAGAAACGATTTTAATGGAAATTGTATCAGAGGGCATATTAATTTATTTTTTATGAGTCGTGCTAGGTTTATGCGATTTTTTGGTTATGATGAAGAGTTTGCTGGGCATTATGGGAGAGAAGATGACACTTTTAGAAAAATTCATAAATGGCATGGTTCTAAGTTGAGATATTTGCCTAAAAAATTTAGAAGTGTAGAGTGGGCAGGACATTTTAGCAAAAGAGAAAAATCTTTTCATAGTCTTCTAAGAGATAGGAAAAGTGTAAATTATGCAATACATGAAAGGAAAAAACAAGAAATCTATGATTTTGGTAATGAACAAGGGCATTCAAGAATCTTTTTGAATTTCACTTGGAGATTTTTAAGTGAGCAAAGGAGAAACAATATTCCACAGCCAAAGCCCAAAAAATGGTGGTATTATCTTTGGTATTGGCGTTGGTTGGTCGGGTATAAATAAATATCTATAGTAGGCATAGATTATAAGAGTGATAAAGATAAAACGACTTAGTATTCTTAAAACAGAGCTTGTTATATTTAAATTAAGCATTTTTGGTAAATACTAAAATTATTCTTATTTCTTGTGCTTTTTAAGAATTGTATTTGGGAGTTTAGAGTTTTAGTTAAAATTCATTTAAAAATAATTTGGTTTCCTTTTTATCTAGCAAAGAGCAAATAAGTTGAGCAAAGTAATCAAAATAAAGAGAATGTTTGCGTAAAAGAGATAAATTGATTCTGTGGATTTTTAGATAAAAGCCAACAAGATATGTAAATTTACATATTGCTTTTATGGTGAAATAAAGACAAATCACTAGGATAGATTAACATCGTATTTTACGCAGTTTGTGGAATAAATGGAAACAAAAATAAAAGGATAGAAAAGTGTAAATGGCCGGGAGAGAGGGATTCGAACCCCCGGAGGTGTGACCCTCAACGGTTTTCAAGACCGCCGCTTTCGACCACTCAGCCATCTCCCGAATCTATTTCAAACGCAAAGCTTTGGAGGCGACACCCAGATTCGAACTGGGGAATCAAGGCTTTGCAGGCCCATGCCTTACCGCTTGGCTATGTCGCCTTAGAAAAATAAGTGGTGCCCGAGGCCGGACTTGAACCGGCACGGACGCAATGTCCGAGGGATTTTAAGTCCCTTGTGTCTACCATTTCACCACCCGGGCTATGCTATTTATTATTTTTAGTTTTAAAATAATGGAGCGGGAGACGGGGATCGAACCCGCGGCCCCAACCTTGGCAAGGTTATGCTCTACCACTGAGCTACTCCCGCATAAAAGCAAGGCTAGAATTATAACAATGCTTTTTAAAAAAATCAATAGTTTAAGATAAAAATTCTAAAATAATGTTAGAATCTTTATAAAATAATTCAAATTATGGAGGCGATAATGGGGATTAAAAATATAATTGTTAGTGCAGTTTTGTCGTGTGGAGTTTTTGTGTCAAGCCTATTTGCACAAGAGACGCAAGATTCTATTTATGAAACTTATCAATTTGAAAGTGGAAAATTATATGTCGCTAGAGATCATAATGGAATTTTATTTGGGGGGATTTATGCTAATGGATATAAAGGCTGTGAAGTGGGTTTGGATAAATCATCTCTGCAGTGCGGCAAATATCAATTTACATTAGAAAAAAGCAAGATAGTAGGAGACAATGCAAAAATACTAGATTCTTTTGCAATCAAATCCCAAAAGATTGTTTATCGGCAAACACAGGCAAGTCCGAGTAATATTTCAATGCTTATAGTATGCTCCAAAAATCCAAAAATCCAAAATTTATTAGAATTAATGTATCAAAAAGAATTTGAATGCACAAATGCCCAACAAGTTTTTTTGAAAGAAGCAGAAGAGTCAATGCAAGAGTATCTAAAAGATATTGGCGATTTAAATGTCGAAGAATATCTTAAAAAGTTTCCTTTAGAAGAAATTACCGAAGATAAATTGTATTATTTTGATGAAAATTTGCTAGTTTTTGAAAAAATGAGTTATTTATACACAGGGGGAGCACATGGGAATCATGGTAAATGGGGAGTTGTATTGTCCAAAAAAGAGGGCATAGTAGAGCTTAATGAAATCATTGATTTAAATAATTTGGAGTTAAAACAGATTCTTTGGGAAAAGTATCAGGATATAGCCGCCAAAGAAAAGGTAAAAGATTATATCACTTTTGAAAATTTTAAAGTATCTGATGCGATATTGTTGAGCTATGATGGGATTGTGTTTGTTTATCAACCTTATGAAATTATGCCTTATGTTTATGGAAATATCGAGATTAAATTGCCCTTAGAGGTGGTAGAAAAATTTGGAAATTTTAAAGATTCTCCCTTGAAGTATCTTTTTTTGCGACAAAATTAAAATGCAGTTTTATCTTTGTTGTGTATAATTCGCCCAAAATATTAAGGATAGATTGATGAAAAAGCTAAAAATACTATTTTGTTTGTTGTGTGTGGGCTTATTCTTTGGAGCTTGTGAAAAAAGCATTCAAGAGGCACAAAAAGACACCCCCAAACAAGAGTATTTAGAGGATTTAGAAATCATAGCAAATAATGGAGATAAGATTGCAATTAATCAAAAAATCCCACAATCTTATAAAAATAATTTTAAAAATATCGAACCCACCCAAAAAAACACCCTCAAAGATTTGCTAATCACCTCCAACAAAGAAAACATCAAAGTTTTGTTCTTTTTTACGACTTGGTGTGAGCCTTGTGTTGGAATTTTGCCTCATTTAGAGAATCTTCAAAAGCAATTTGGAGATAAAATCACAATTTTTGGAATCGGAATTGATGATTTGGTGGGAGAAGTAGAGGATTTCAATCAAACAATGCAAGTTTTCATCGAAGAAAACAAAATCACTTTTCCAGTAGCATTCAAAGAAAATAGAGCGGAGTTTTTCAAAGCATTAGAGGGGCTTGAGGGAATACCTTTGATTGTTTTATATGATGAAAAGGGAGATTACATTATCCATTATTTAGGTGCGATTCCAGAAGAAATGATCGAGTTTGATTTATCTCAAAATTTAGCAAAAATGAGGGCAAAATAATGTTTAACATTCTCAAAAAAACCTTGCAAAAAACCACCCAAAATATCAAGGAGTTATTGCCAAAAGCACACAAAAAGCTTACCAAAGAAGAATTAGAAGAAGTGCTAATTGCCACAGATATGGATTATGATTTAATCGAAATGATTTTATCTCCCTTAGGTGAAGAAATCAGCAAAAATGAGCTTGAAGTTGCCTTGCTTAGACTTTTTAGAGGTGAGAGCTATTATGACAAAGTACAGGCAAAACAAGTCAATGCTAAGCCTTGTGTAGATTTGATTGTAGGTGTCAATGGAGCGGGCAAAACTACCACGATTGCCAAACTTGCAAATTTATACCAAAAACAAGGCAAAAGCGTGATTTTGGGTGCTGGAGATACTTTTAGGGCAGCAGCTATCGAGCAATTAAGCCTTTGGGGAGAGCGACTAAAAATCCCTGTAATTTCTTCCAAACAAGGGCATGATCCTTCAGCAGTGGCGTTTGATACGATTACTTCAGCAGTAGCTAAGAATCTAGATTGTGTGATTATTGATACTGCAGGGAGATTGCACAACCAAAGCAATTTACAAAACGAATTACAAAAAATCGTCCGAATCTGCAACAAAGCCAAAGAGGGCGCACCACATAGGAAAATACTCATCTTAGATGGCACACAAGGCACTTCAAGTCTTGATCAAGCAAAGATTTTTAGTCAAACATTAGGCGGAGTTGATGGCGTGATTATTACCAAGCTTGATGGCACAAGCAAAGGCGGAGCGATTTTTAGCATTATTCATACCTTGCGAGTGCCTATTTTGTATATCGGAGTGGGAGAGGGTGCAGAAGATTTGATAGAATTTGATGAAAGTCAATATATCCAAACGATTTTAGATTCTATTTTTGAATGAGATAAGTTGATATTTAGTTGCGATGAGGCTAACTTCCTAAGTGGAGTTTGAATCTGCCCTCACAAAATGCCCAAACATACAATTAGACTAACCCTTGATTCTTAGATTTACACTAAATCCATAATCCTTTGTGATATGCTGTGTGAGAAAATTTCCTACTTCATTGGTAGTATCTTGTAAATATTCTAAGTTTAGCAATTCCTCCATAAAAGCCATAGTATTGGTATTACATAAAGAAGTAGTGTTTAAAGATTCTAACATTTTTTGATTGAATAAAAGTGATTATATCATAAAGAGGCTTTATGCTGTTTCATAGAGCTTAATCAAAATATAATATTGCATTATATACAATAGTAATATATTTTTTAGGAAAGATTATCAAATAAAGATTATGAAAAAACAAGAGTTAATCATTAGGAATTTGGGTCCTATTAAAGAAGCAGATATTATTATAATGCCTTTTACTATTTTTATCGGTGAGAGCGGTAGTGGAAAAAGCATTATTATGCGAACAATTAGTATGTTCCAATGGATATATAAAAAAATGCAGTACAAAATGTTTTTGAAAGCCTCTAATGCCAAGAAAGATCCATTGAGATTTAGATTAGAGCGGATTTTAAAAGATTCTTTATTGGAAGATTTTGTTAGTAAAGAAACATATATAGAATACAAAATAGAAGATGTGACTATCGCTACAATCTCTCAAGGAAAATTAACACCTAAATATGACTCTCTAAAACAAAATGAATTTTGTATTAATAAAATACTTTTCTTAAACGATAATCGCTCATCGATTGCCGAAATACTTTCTAGCCCAAGTGGTTTAAGGGCTAGATTCTCTTTATACACAAACGATATGATTAGCAATTTTAAAGAAAGTCTTAGTAAGATGAATCAAGAAATGCAAACTATGAACATAAATGTATTAAAAAAAAAGAAAGTTGCCTATGAACAATATTATATTCAAAGAGACAATAAAGAAATAAAATTTGAAAACTCAAGTTCAGGGGAAAAAAGCTCGGTCATTATAGAGCTTATTTGCTCTCATTTTGCAACAAAGTATGATTTTGAGGAAGCTTTTATTGGTGGAATACGAGAGTTTTTATGGGAATTAGATATAGATAAACTCAAAAATGTAAAAGAATATTTATCACAAATGCAAAACAATCGGAATATGTGTATTTTAATAGAAGAACCCGAGAGCAATCTTTACCCAAGCAATCAAGAAAAAATGAGTTATTATTTGGCAAACTTAAGAGTAAAAGAGCATAAACCACAAGTTATAATTTCTACTCATAGCCCATATATGCTTAGTGCATTTAATAATGTAATATATGCTAACCAGCTATTAAAACAAGGGGCAGAAAAAGAAATTTTAGAAAAAATAGTCCCAACTTCTATAAATTCTGAAGATTTTATTGCATATAAAATAGATAGTGGAGAAGTTAAGAATATTATAGATAAAGAAACAGGCTTAATTAATGCAGAAGAAATAGATAATGCAAGTGATAATATTATGAATAAATTTGATTCCTTAATAGAAGTGAGTAACACATTAAAAGACAATCAAAAATGATAGAAGAATTTAGAAGGCATAGCGAAACCCCAAAGACACAAGTTAGTTGCAAAGAACAGGGTAAAGAATTCTTATTGATAAGCACCCAAGATTTGTTTTATAAGGTAAAGGTAGATGGGGGACTAGACAATTCTCAAGAGTCAAAATGTGATTATCTAATTATTAAAGCAAGTGATGATTCTATATGGTTATATGTAGAGTTAAAAGGAAAAGATATCAAAAAAGCTTTTGAACAAATAGAAGCGACACATAATAAATACAAAGACAAAATTAATCAAACAAGAAAATTCTATGGTGCAATAGTGGCTTCAAGGGTAGCACCAAAAACTACAACTAAACAACAAATTTTAATCTCCAAGATGAAAAATAAATGGCTCTATTTAAATACTTCATTGATTTTTAATCTATAATTTTGATATAATAACCTTATTAAAACAACGATAAAAAGGCAATATTATGAGTAATGAAGTAGAGATTATTAGACAGCTATTTGGCTCTTTATCTGATGACGATAAGAAATCATTTATAAAATCACTAAAACTAGAAAAAATAGAGCCTAAAAATAAATTCATTAATAAAGAAGTAAATTGTTGTCCGCACTGCAAATCTACTCACTTTGTAAAAAATGGAACAAGTAGAGGCACTATTAGATTTTTATGCAAAGATTGCAATAAAAGCTTTACGACTACAACAAATACTATATTTTCTAACGCTAAAAAAGATATATCGATATGGCAACAATATATTCATTGTATGATAGAAAAATATTCACTTAGTAAAACAGCTAAAATTTGCAATATATCTCTACCCACTGCTTTTGCTTGGCGACATAAAATCCTAGATGCCTTACAAAAAATGCAAGATAGTGTGGAGCTTGATGGAGTAGTAGAAGCAGATGAGACATTTTTTGGTTTATCATTCAAAGGTCGTCATAAAAATTTTAAGTTACCACGTTTATCACACCAAAGAGGGACGTCAGCTAGTAAGCGTGGTTTAAGTAAAGAGTTAGTCTGCGTTCCAAGTGCTGTTAATTTAAACGGATTATCTATTGCTAAAATAGCTAATCTTGGTAAGCCAAATGTTACGGCACTTCAAAAAGTTTTAAACAATAAGATAGCTAGTGGTAGTATATTTGTTACTGATAGCTTTCGTGCATATTCTAAACTAACAAACGATATGAGTTTAAGCCATATTAGAATACCACGCAAGAAGTATAAGCTAGGAGCTTTAATATTCAAACCATTAATAGCTATCACGGCAGATTAAAAGCGATGATAACCTATAACTTTAAAGGAGTTGCTACTAAATATCTAAACAACTACCTTGTATATCATAACTTCGTAAATTTTGCAAAAGATAGTGATGACAGCAAAGAGCAGATACTCCTAAATTACATAATCAATACTAATTGCATAAGCAAATCTATCCAAGTGGCTAATAGGTCTGCTGTGCCGTTACTAGTTGCCTAGAGGATATAAAAGTGAGCTCGGTATTAAAATTAGATAACGATAAAAACTACTCATTTTATAATATGGAAGCCATTGACTTTATGAAAAATCATCTAAAAAGCAATAGTGTTGATTTAATAATAGCAGACCCGCCATACTTTGAGATATATGGAGAGTTTGATTTTGGAAAATTTAAAGATGTTAAAGAATACCTTGCTTGGTCGAAAATATGGCTACTTGAAGCAAAAAGAGTGTTAAAAAATAGTGGAACTCTCATTTTATGGGGCGGTGTAGGACACAAACCATTAACATTTGCTAGACTTGCAATAATGATAGAAGATGAAAAATTTTTTTATATTAAAAATTGGGTTACACAACGCAATACTCGTGGTATAGGAGCAAAAACAAACTATATGTCAGCAAGAGAGGATTTTTTATTTCTTACAAAAAGTGAAAAATACACATTTAATATTCCTTATACCGATGAGAAATCTACAAGAAAAGATTTAGGAGCAAATGGCAAACCTAGAACAAATACACATAAAAGAGTATCAAATGTTTGGTGCGATATAACAGAAGCTAGTCAATCTAGTATTGAGCGTTGCTTTCACCCAACCGTAAAAGCTCAAAAGTTATGCGATAGACTAATAAAAACTCATTCAAATGAGAATGATTTAGTTTTTGTTCCTTTTGCCGGCAGTGGAAGTGAGATAATATCTGCCGTGAAAAATAATAGACAAGTAATAGGGTGTGAAATAAATAAAGATTACTATACACAAGCCATTAATAGAATAGGTAGTTTTATTGTGAATTTTTAGCATAAGGAATTAAAATGATAACTTCACAAGATGTTATTTTGTATCAAAATATCTCTTGTCCTAGTGAGTTACTAGAACAAATCAAAATAATCGCAGCTCATACGCAAAACACTTGGCAACAGAACAGAACCTTAATAGATATAATAAAAGACACTACAATAGGTAAAATTGCAGAACACACATTAAAAAAACATATAGCTAAATATTCGGACTATATTATTTTAGATTATGATGATTTTAGGACTAATAATTATAAAAAACACGCTCCGCTAGATTGTATCATTTTTAAAAAAGAAAACCCTAATCTACAATCAGTAATAAATGCCATAAATTTAGATGCTACAAATAATCCAAATGGGATGATGAATGAAAACACAAAGAATATTTTAAAAGACGCTAAAATATATACAATGGAGATAAAATCTACAAGAATTACTAATAGGCATAAGAGAAATGGCACAATAAACTATCAAGCTATTTTAAATGACGACTTTTTAGCATATCCAAAATTTTATAGAAAAGTCCCTAGCAGTATAGAAATAAATAGTTGGCAACAATATCTTAGTTATTGTATAAACAATAACAGAATACAACTTAATACTAATTTGACTACTTTACAAGAAATTGAAATAAGCAATATGTATGACTTTTATGCTAGGGTATATGTAGAACAGATTAATAGCAATTTATTTGATATTCATATAGTGGGTCACATAACAAAACAAAAATTTATTGAAAACTCTATAATAAAACGCATGCCACAATATGGCAAATCAGAACAAGCACTATATATAGCAACTCAAATAAAAAATGGAATTAGATTTAAAAAATAAGATGTTTTATCAATGAAGTATTTAAATAGAGCCAAATAAATATAAGATGGAATGCTTGGTATGTAGTCAAAAATTGAAACTTAGATACAACCAGAATTCAAATTCTATTGTCAAATAATCTTAATATTTGCAAATCACCCCCTAATCCTCTTGCTTGAATTTTTATAGTATTCAAAATATTTAAAGAAATTTACAAAGATTACAATTCAATGTGAAAATTTTACACATTTATTTTTGGTTTTTGGAAAGCTAGAAAGTGGATTTGAGATTTTTTGACAAAACTTTGATGATTTTCTATGAAGCTAATCATCAAGCCTAATTATAAAGATTAAATTATTATTTAACTTTTGCTAAATCATTTATATAATTTTGTTATAATTATTTTATTTTTATTTCATCAATTTTATCTCAATTTAGTAGTATAATTCTCTTTGTGAATTTATAAATATAAAAATAGTTTTGCTTTTTATTTTATAAATTTAAATATCTTATAAAGGAGATAAAATGTCAAACAATCCTAATTCTGTCGTAGTATGGGGGGGGGGGCAAATAAGCCTTTAACTAACTCTTTAAACACTCTCAAAAACTCAAAACCCCAAAAACTTACTAAGAATCCTAAAAAGATTCAAGAATCCAAAAAAGATTCCAAAACCATTAGCAAAATTGGTATTTCTATCATCGCTAGTGTGTTATTGTCTCAAAACTTAGCAGCTTTACCTGCTGGGGGTAAATTTATCCATGGAAGCGGAAGCATTAGCAAAAATGGCAATACAATGGATATCACAGGAAATAACAGAAACCATGTAATTGCGTGGGGTGGTGGATTTAATATTAATAATGGAGAAACTGTTAAATTTAACGGAAGTGGCAAATCCTTTTTGAATCTTGATTATTCCAACAAAGCCTCTAAGATATTAGGAACTCTCAATGGCAATGGCAACAATATCTATCTAGTCAATCCAAGTGGAGTATTGATAGGAGAGGGTGGGAAAGTCAATAATGTAGGTCGGTTTGTCGCTTCTACTACAAGTTTGGATGAAGCACTAAAAGATTTTACACAATTAGCTACTAATAATGGAGATCAAAATGCAGTGAATTTCTCCCCTGTATTTACTCGTGGTAGCTTGAAGGGTAATGTTATCAATATGGGGACTATTAATGCAAATAATATTATGCTAGTAGGTAATGAAGTGAGGAATCTAACCTCAAATGGCAACAAAGATGTCCAAGGAAAATACGATAATACTGGTAATTTGCACATAATAGGAAATAAAATCTTTTTGGATGTTGAGGGTGTTCAAAATAAGAAAAATATTCGGCTTACAGGAACTAATGGCATTGGTCAGTCTAATCCTCAAATTACAGTCCAAATGGCAATGAGCACTTTTAAAGCTAATGGACATAAGGATTGGATTACAAAAGATTATAGTATTGATGGAGTACAAGTCGGTAGTGGAGAACAGTATGTTGATCGTATCATCACCATTGGTGGCACAGGCGGTTGGAATGATTTTGCAAATGCTTGGAATAATGGTGATGGAATAACAAGAGATATAGAAGAATTTAAATTAATCGGCAAGCTTGATTTTAGTGGCACAGATTTTGTTTCTGTTGGCAAACCACAAGGTGCAGGGTTTAATAAAATCTTCAATGGTAATGGCTACACCATGTCAAATATTAAGCTTGATAACAATGACGCTTCAAACAATAATGGCACAATTATCGCCGGTATTTTTAACAAAGTCGGTGGAGGCACTATCAAAAACCTAACTATTGATAGAGTTACAGCAGATATTACAACAAATCAAGCACCTACATTGCATTTTGGTGCTTTTGCAGGGCAAATCAATGGTGGAACTATCGAGAATGTTACGCTAAATAACATTAATATAAAAGGAAGCATAGATTATAGTTATGCAAATGGTCCTACAAATGACAATGGTTATATGGGCGGATTTGCAGGGGTGATTAATAGAGGAAATATTAAAAATGTCTCTTTGAATAATATCGAGCAAGTATTTTTGTATTCTAATCAAACTATTGGAGCAACATTATATGTAGGTGGATTTGCAGGAAGGATTGCAAATGCAAGTAATGGTTCTAGCACAAATATTAATGGTGTGATTTTGAATAATATTGGAAGATTACGCACAGATGTGCGTGCAGATTGGGGTGCTAAAGTAAATACATTGATTGGTGGCTTTACCGCAGAGCTTGGTTCTGGTAATTCTATTAGCAATGCTTTCCTTTATTACACTGCAAATTCAGTTCTGATGCCTGCACTTGATTCAGATGGACGGTTAGATGGTCGTGAATATGTCCATACCTTCTATCATGCAATGAATGGCGGAGGTAGTTCTTTAAATAATATCAAAATTCATTATAGTAATAATCATACTGATAAAACTTATGATAAAGTGCAAGTGGGTTCTTTGCCATCAGATGTCAGATTTGGTTATACCGCTAAAGGTATGATTGAAGGTATTCCTGGTAGTTATGGTAGTTATTACTTGCGAGGAGAAAAAGCAACTGGTTATTATCAAGGCAAAGTAGCTTTTAGTGATTATACAAATAAAGGCGGAAATTTCCAAAACATTGTAAATGGCTACAATGGTGTAAAAGTCAATGGAGGTAATTATTCTTGGGTGAAACAAGAGAGAATCTCAAATACTTATCCTATGAATAGTAGTCTCAACACAAGCGGTGATTACACGACTTTGATTAATACATATCTCCCTCAAATTATCGATGATATTTTGGAAGCAGATTATGGGGTAACTATCGAAAATAAAGATGGCTCATCAACACAAGCTACTTTGAATACTATCATCACGCAACTTGATAGCATTCTAAAAGTAATCAAAAACAAAGAGGACGAAAGAACTGCAGATAGCAAAATTACTAACTTCTTAAGTCAGATTCTTGTTGATAAAGATAGAAATAATGAAGAGCTAAAAGAATCTATCAAACAATCCATTAATTTCTTGCGTGCTTTTTATGATGGGTATAATGGTCAAAGTGGTAAAGACAGCAATGCAGTAACCAAAACTCATGCAGATTTTTTTAAAAATAATGCAGCCTATACCAAAGCTACAAACAAATATGAGAATGCTATTAAAGGCGGTATGAACAATTTAAAAACTACAATTAATGGTAAATTAGCTGATATTAAAACGCTTGAGGATACTTTGAAACGCTTTGAAGAGGCTTTGAAAAAGGCACAAGAGCTAAACAACCAAGGAGCACAACTCAATACGCAAGTAGAAAATATTAAAAATCAAGTCGCAGGTTTGGATAATGAAATTGCAAATTTGCAAAAAATGATTTCAGAGATGGAGCAAAGTGGGTTAATACCTCCAGATAGGATTGCAGCTGTGAAAGCACAACTTGCAGCCAAAAAACAACAAAGAAGCAATTGCAAAACACAAGTTGCAAACATTATCGCTGATATTGAAAAGCTCAAAGACACCGATTTGGCAAATCTAATGAAAGAAGTTGATGGCTATGTAGCAGATAT
>JFBN01307333.1_pt1 | contig 53264 bp, 50 predicted proteins | sample 768741 | NCBI WGS metagenome assembly JFBN01 (sample SAMN01983846, study PRJNA193217) | chicken gut metagenome | biome: terrestrial biome; isolation source: ceca of Broiler chicken | host: Gallus gallus | place: United Kingdom: England | collected 2010-09-07
TAACGTTTAAAAACTCGCTTCGCTCAAACATTTAAACTAAAAACATATCTAAATCTTTTTCTTTTTAATAGCTAAAGCTACCGTGAAAATCTCTAACATGGATTAAAGGTCCAGCATAAATAACGAATTACAGTGTCAACAGCTCAAATTTTAGTTCCTGCTGAAAACGGAAAGCACAAGCCGAATTCAAATGTTTCGAGCCGATGTACTGACTGCTTTTTTAGAAAAGTTGCGAAGGCTCGCCCAGTGCAGCGGTAGCGAAACGTTAAAAAAGTTTTTTCTTTTTGGTTCGTTTTTCTTTTGACCTTTCAAAAGAAAAATGAACTCATATTTTCTCTATTAAATTTGGCAATTCTCGTATATCTTTAATTGTATAATCAGGATTTTCCACTTTACCAAAACCATAGCTTGCGTAAATCATCGGAATACCTGCCACTTTGCTGGCTTCAAAATCGCCCTGAATATCGCCTACGTATACAGCTTCATCTGCATTTATATTATTGCGTTCCATCAGGATTTTAATATTCTCGCCCTTTGGCAGTTTCGTATCGTCAAAGCAGATGAAATCTTTTATCTTATCGGCAAATCCGCCGTAACGCATAGTTGTTTCGATATAACCCGTCTGACAGTTGCTGGCTATATACAAATCATAGTGCTTAGCTAATTCATCAATCGTTTCCTTTACGCCGTCATAAAATACGCCGGAATTATTGAGCAGATATTCATCTTCATATTTATAGCATACAAGACACACTTCGTCCCGTTTCGGCTTATCCAGCATCGGCAGCATGGCAAGTCCGATTTCGTCCATCGTCTTGCCAAACAGCTGTTTCAGTCTGTCGCCGTCAAGATTGGCCTCTATACCTACAGTATCGCGAATAGCCGCATTCCAGCTGTCCGCCACCACATCGGTGGAATCCCACAATGTTCCGTCAACGTCAAAAATAATGCTCTTCATAAAAAATCTCCCTTTAACTCACAAAATAAAATTCTCTTTTTTATTGTATGGGAAAAACACGCATTAATCAATAGAAACAAGTTTTAATTGTGTCATTTTCCCTCATCTTATATAATATTGACTTAGAGTGTTGATAGAGTATATTTATTGCGTTATAATAAAAAAATGAATTGAGTTCATTTTTAAAGAGGTGTGTACGTGTATCCTGTTAATTTGATTTTAGATGATAAACCCTGCGTCGTAATCGGCGGAGGCCATGTAGCTTTGCGCAAAGTCGAAGGATTGCTAGAGGCTAAAGCCAAAGTTACCGTCATTTCACCAATGCTTGTGAATGAATTAACAAATATGGTTCAAAACAACTTAATTATATGGAAAGAAAAATATTACGAAACGGGCGATTTGGACGGATTTGAGCTTGCCATTTGCGCTGTCGGCGAAGAAAACGCCAGCAAGCAGATTTGGGCAGACGCTCACAAAGCCCGTATTTTAATCAACGTTGTAGACAAACTGCCGCTGTGCGATTTTGCCCTGCCAGCGAAAATCAGACGCGGCGACCTTCTGGTGACTTTTTCCACCAACGGCAAATCGCCTGCACTGTCCCGCTATCTTCGCTGCCGCATGGAAAAGGAATTCGACGATACTTACGCCTTATGGCTTGACAGATTATCCATACTTAGAAACGAAGCCATCGCCAAGCTGCCGACAAGTAATGACCGGGAAATATTCTGGCGCAGTGCTTTAAGCGATGAAGTCATGCTGCTCGTTCAGCAAAAAAAATACGATGAAGCGGAGGGCGCTATAAAAAATGCAATTAATAGTTTTAGGCCTCAATCATAAGACTGTATCGGTGCAGGTACGGGAAAGATTTGCAATTTCTGCCGACAATATCCAGCAGGGGCTGCATCATCTGGAGGATTACGAGGGCATTTGCGAAGCCGTCGTTTTATCCACCTGCAACCGCAGCGAGATTTATGCCGTAGTGGATAACGCCGCCGAAAATCTATCTTCCGTCAAGGATTTTTTCTTTGCTCTGTCCGGCTGCAATGATGCTAAAGATGAATATTTTTATTATTACACCGATAAAAAATGTATAGAGCACCTGTTTTCCGTTGCTTCCAGCCTCGACTCCCTGATTGTCGGAGAAGGGCAGATACTCAGTCAGGTGAAAAAAGCCTACGCCATCGCCCGGCAGGCGGGAGCAACCAATACGATTTTAAATACATTGTTTCACCGTGCCATAACGACCGGCAAACGCGTGCGTACGGAAACGAAAATCGCCTTTAACGCCGTATCCGTAAGTTACGCCGCCGTACAGCTGGCGCTGAAAATATTCGGCACGTTGGAAAAAAGCAATGCGCTCATTTACGGAGCGGGACAGATGGCGGAGCTCACCGCACGCAATTTGATGGGCAAGGGCATACAGAAAATCTACGTTGCCAACCGCCATTTCGATAAGGCGCAAGCTCTCGCTGCTCAGTTCGGCGGACAGGCTGTCGGTTTCCGTGAAGCCATGCGCAAAGCTGACGACGTGGATATCGTCGTAACGTCCACCGGTGCACCGCATTATGTCGTCAAACCATGGGAAACGCAGCTTTTCATGTCGCGCCGCCAGAACAGACCGCTCGTCATCATCGATATCGCCGTACCGCGTGATGTCGACCCTGACGTTGCCGAAATAAAAGGCGTGGAACTTTACAATATCGACGATTTGGAAGCTGTTGTGGAAGACAATATTAAAGAACGCGAATACGAAGCATTTCAGGCACAGAAAATCGTCGATGAAGAAGTCACCTCCATACTGGAACGGTTTCAGTATTTATCCTGCCAGCCGATAATGGCGCGCCTTTCCAATAAAGCGGAACGCATACGCCGCCGCGAAGTGAAACGCGCCATGACGAAACTTCCGGATATTGACGAAAACGAATACCGCATTATCCGCCATATGTCTCAGATGATTGTCCGCAAAATTCTGCGCGAACCGATGACAATTATAAACAGTTCCGCCGGTACCGCCGACGAAAAATATTATATTGACGCCATAACGAAATTATTCAAACTAGAAGTATTAAAAGAGAGTGAACAATAATGCGTAAAAAAATTACTATCGGTACACGCAGCAGCAAACTGGCTCTATGGCAGGCTGAATATATAGCAGACTGCCTGCGCGGACAGTATCCCGATTTAACCGTAAAGCTCATGCACATCACGACGAAAGGCGACAAAATTCTCGATGTGCCGCTTGCCAAAATCGGCGGCAAGGGATTATTCACTAAGGAATTGGAAAGCGCCATGCTGGAAGGCAAAATCGACCTTGCCGTGCACAGCTTAAAGGACATGCCTACAGCACTGCCGCAAGGACTGGCTCTTACCGCCATTACCCAGCGTTTCGACTGCGGCGATGCACTCGTCAGCCCTATGTATAAAACACTTGGTAATCTGCCGCATGGCGCTAAAGTCGGCACGTCCAGTCTGCGCCGCAAAGCACAGCTCCTGCACGCCCGTCCTGATTTAAATATCTGCAGCCTGCGCGGCAATGTCAATACACGTCTGCGCAAACTGGATGAAGAACATTTCGACGCCATCGTACTGGCTGTTGCCGGTTTAAAACGGCTCGGTTTCGGCGACCGAATAACGCAAATCATCCCGCCGCAAATCTGTCTGCCGGCCGTCGGTCAGGGTGCGCTTGCTGTGGAAACGAGAGAAGATGACTGTGAAATCAGACAGATGCTCGCTTTTCTGCACGACGATAAAACAGCCGATGCAGCGGCGGCGGAACGCGCTTTTCTCGCCAGCGTCGAAGGCGGCTGCCAGGTTCCTGTCGGCGTTTATGCCCATGTTGGCGAAAACAATATGCTGACCGTTGAAGCCGTTATCGGTTCAATCGACGGCAAAACTTTAATCCGCGACACCCTGAGCGGCAAACGCGAAGACGCCGCCAAACTCGGCCGAAACTTAGCCGAAACAATTCTGCAAAACGGCGGCCTTGCCATCATGCAGAGTCTCGGTCTTTGCTGTGAAAAATAACGCTTGCAAAATTTGGAGGTTTTTATAAATGAATGGAATGGTTTATCTGGTCGGAGCAGGACCGGGGGATTATCGCCTGATTACCCTGAAGGGCAAACAGTGTCTGGAAAAAGCCGATGTCGTAATCTGCGATTATCTCGCCGACAAAAGACTGCTTGCCTTTGCACCGGAAAACATTGAATATATTTATGTAGGCAAAAAGGCGGGCAATCACGCCATGCGCCAGGAAGACATCAGCCAACTCATCGCCGACAAAGCGAAGGAGGGCAAATGCGTTGTCCGCTTAAAAGGCGGCGACCCGTTCGTATTCGGACGCGGCGGCGAAGAAGCCGAAGTCCTGAAGCAAAACGGCGTAAATTTTGAAATCGTACCGGGTGTGACTTCCGCCATAGCAGCTCCCGCCTATGCCGGTATTCCCGTTACCAACCGCAAGGTTGCCGTATCGTTTGCCGTAATCACGGGGCATGAAGACCCGACAAAAGGCAAATCCGACATCAACTGGGAAAAACTGTCCACAGCCGTTGATACGCTCGTTTTCCTGATGGGCGTAGGCAATCTGCCGCATATAACCGGTCAGCTCATAAAATACGGCAGAAGCGCCGATACACCGGCAGCGCTCGTCCGCTGGGGCACAAAAGCCGAGCAGGAAGTCCTCATCACTACGGTGGGCAAGGCCGCAGAAGATGTAATTAAACACAATCTGAAACCGCCGGCTGTTTTCATTGTCGGCAATGTCGTAAACCTGCGCTCGACAATCCAATGGTTTGACAACAAACCGCTGTTCGGCAAAAACATTCTCATCACACGCGCCAGAGAACAGGCTTCCCGCCTCACAGAAAAATTGGAAGAACTCGGCGCCAACTGCATTGAAGCTCCGGCAATCAAAATTGCTCCGCCGGATGACGATTTTACCAGTTTGGACAGTGCTATCGCCAAAATCCGTGAATACGACTGGATTATCTTCACCAGCACGAACGGCGTAGAAAGATTTTTTGCCCGCTTAAACGAAAAGAACCTCGATGTACGCGCACTTTCCCGCGCCAAAATCGCCGCCATCGGCACATCGACTGCCGCTAAACTGAAAAACTACGGCATCATTGCCGACAAAGTGCCGACCATGTTTAAAGCCGAAGGCATCCTGGACGTTTTAAAAGAAGATATCACGCCGGGTACGAAAGTATTAATTCCGCGGGCGCAAAAAGCGCGCGAAGCTCTGCCGCGAGGACTGCGCCGAATGGGAGCGACTGTCGATGTTGCAGAAACATACTGTACGAAAATGGCGGATACGAATAAAGCCCAAATCAAAAAATTACTGCAAAGCGGCCGGATAGACATGGTAACATTTACCAGCTCTTCCACCGTGGAAAATCTTTTAAAACTGATTGATAATGAAACTGCATTATTAAACAACGTAAAAAAAGCCGCCATCGGTCCGATTACAGCTCAAACGTGTAAACAAAAAGGACTTGATGTCGATATTGAAGCTGATATCTACACTATTGACGGCTTAGTAGATAAAATCAAAAATTTTAGAGGGTGACATTAATGAAACTCAATACTTTAAGACCGCGCCGTCTGCGCCAAAGCGCCGCTATCCGCGACATGGTCCGTGAAAATTCCTTATCCGTAAAAGATTTAATCTATCCGATTTTTGTCGTTGCCGGTGAAAATGTCAAAGAACCTATCCCGAGTATGCCGGACGTATACCATCTTTCCGTCGACAAAGCCGTGGAAGTGGCAAAAGAAGTTTATGCTCTCGGCATTCCTGCCATTGAAGTATTCGGCCTGCCGGAATACAAAGACGAAATCGGCTCCAGTGCCTGGGATTTGAACAGTCCCGTTCAGCGTGCCATGCGTGCCATCAAAGAAGCCGTTCCGCAGATTGTCATCGTCGGTGACGTGTGTCTCTGCCAATACACAACGCACGGACACTGTGGTCAGCTCTGCGGCCATGAAGTGGACAACGACGCTACGCTCAAACTGCTAGCCAAAGTAGCTGTAAGTCAGGCACAAAGCGGCGCCGATATCATCGCTCCTTCCGATATGATGGACGGACGCATTGCCGTAATCCGCGAAGCACTCGATGAAGCCGGTTTTAAAAACGTTTCCATTATGTCCTACGCCGTAAAATACGCTTCCGGCTACTACGGACCATTCCGCGATGCAGCCGACTCCGCACCGCAGTTCGGCGACAGACGCGGCTATCAGATGGACCCTGCCAACAGCCGCGAAGCCATGAAAGAAGTTGAGCTCGACCTTGCCGAAGGTGCCGATTTCATCATGATAAAACCGGCTCTGTGCTATCTCGATATCGTCCGTCAGGTTCGCGACAAAATCAATCGTCCTGTTGCCGTTTACAATGTCAGCGGCGAATACGCTATGGTCAAAGCAGCAGCTCAAAACGGCTGGATTGATGAAAAACGCATCGTGCTTGAAACGCTCACCAGCATGAAACGCGCCGGTGCCGATATCATCATCACCTACCATGCTATTGACGTAGCCAAATGGCTCAAAGAAGAAAACTAAACGAAATAAACTGATTTAAACAAAAAAGCTATAACAAGCGAAATCATCTCTCGCTTTGTTATAGCTTTTATTTTATGTTATAATAATTTCTCGGAAGATGTTATAAACTCGATGGTCGGCTCTCCCTTAGGGAGGTGGTCAAATGTCTATGTATGAATTATTATCTCTGATAATCAACGTCATCACCATGATATTTACCATGCTGGCTTATTTTGATTAACAAATAAAAAAGAAGCCGTTCCAAACGGACAGCCTCTTCTTCAATAACAAAACAATTCAGAAGAGGGCTGACGCTGGGAAACATCAGTTTATAACTCTTCTTTAATTTATATTATACTACAACGAAAAAAAATATTCAAATTCAAATAAAACGGAGTTGAAAATATGCTTAACCTCAAAAAATCCTCCGCTGCTTTTGCGGAAGCAAAAACTTTAATGCCGGGCGGCGTGAACAGCCCTGTTCGCTCTTTTGCGCGCGTTGCCTGCGACCCGCCGTTCATCGACCATGCCAAAGGCAGTAAAATCTACGATATCGACGGCAATGAATACATTGATTACGTCGGTTCGTGGGGTCCGATGATTGTCGGCCATGCCCATCCAGACGTGGTAAAAGCCATTCAGGAAGCAACCGAACGCGGCACAAGTTACGGCGCACCGACGCTGCTTGAAAGCCAGCTCGCCAAAAAAGTAATGGAGCTCATGCCGTCCATCGAAAAAATCCGCATGGTTAATTCCGGCACGGAAGCTACCATGAGCGCACTGCGCGTAGCCCGCGGTTATACGGGACGCGATAAAATCGTCAAATTCATCGGCTGCTATCACGGTCATGCCGACAGCCTGCTCGTCAAAGCCGGTTCCGGCGCCGCTACCTTCGGCCAGCCGGACAGCCCGGGCGTAACGGCAGGCACTGCCAAAGACACACTGACCATTCCGTATAACGATATTGAAGCATTTAAAAAGCTGATGGATGAACAGGGCGACGAAATCGCCGCTGTAATCGTCGAACCGGTGGCCGGTAATATGGGTCTTGTTCTGCCGAAACAGAGTTTCTTATCCACCCTGCGTGAAGAAACACAAAAACACGGCACTGTACTTATTTTCGACGAAGTAATGTGCGGCTTCCGAGTAGCCTTAAACGGCGCGCAGGCAGCTTACGGCATCACGCCTGACATGACGTGTCTGGGCAAAATCATCGGCGGCGGTCTGCCTGTTGCAGCATACGGCGGCAAACGCGAAATTATGGACTGCGTCTCGCCAATCGGGCCTGTATATCAGGCAGGCACATTAAGCGGCAATCCGCTCGCCATGACGGCCGGTCTTGCCACTTTAAACATCATCTCCGCCGACCCGCAGTGGGGCAAAGCCGACTACACGCGCGAGCTCACCATTAAGACAAAACACTTACTGCAGGGCATAACGAAAGCCGCCAAAGACGCCGGTGTCAAAGTGCAGATTCACCAGGCCGGCTCCATGTTCGGCATTTTCTTCAACGAAAACGATGTTTACGACTATGAAACCTCCGCCTCCTCCAATCAGGAAGCCTTCGGCGTATGGTTCATGGAAATGCTCAGTCAGGGAATTTATCTGGCGCCGTCCCAGTTTGAAACACTGTTCATGTCCGGTGCGCACAGCGATGACGATATCGTAAAAACGATTGACGCTGCTGAAATCGCCATGCGCAAAGTTGCCCAGTTCCTGCAAAAATAATAGACAGAGCATTAGTAAATAACTATTTACTAATTTGCAAAATACTGCTAAAATCAAATACAGAAAAATCTCCATGAAATTTATGCGAATTTTTCATGGAGATTTTTCTTTTGAAGCAATTAAATCTGAGGTTCAAAATGAATATCCTAATTGTAAAACTCAGCGCCATCGGCGACGTCATTCACGCACTGCCCGTCTCCTATGCACTGCGCCGGAAATTTCCCGACGCTCATATAACCTGGGTAGTCGAGCCAACCGCCTATGAAATAGTAAAACACAATCCCTGCGTCGATGAAGTCATCCTGTTTCAAAAAAAAGCCTTTAAAACCATAAAGGGCTTTCGCGAAAATTTCAAGCCGCTTTACAAACAGCTTCATCAAAGGCGATACGATATTTCCATAGACTTGCAGGGACTGTTCAAAAGCCTCGCCGTCGTACTGACCGCCAACGCCAAACGCAAAATCGGCTACATCGATATGCGCGAAGGCAGCAATCTAATCAGCAAACCTATAAAAGGCAGCCATCACAGCGGCCATATCGTTGACAGATATCTGGATACGGTTAAAATTCTCGGCTGTAATACGGATAATATCATCTTCCCGCTGGAAAATACGGCTGAAGAAACCGAGTACGTAAATACATTGCTGCAAAGCCGCAATATAGATAAAACGGCAAAATTCATCGCATTTGCCGTCGGCACCAACTGGGTCAACAAATGCTGGCCGACAAAAAACTTTGCCCGATTAAGCGATTTACTGGCAAAACACAATCTTTCAAGCGTTTTAATCGGCTTCGGCAAAAATGACGAGCACAAAGCCGCCGAAATAATGCAAAACTCTAACGCCAAAAATATCGTAAATCTGGTAGGAAAAACTTCGCTCATGCAGACGGCCGCCTTGCTCAAAAAATCCCAAGCTGTCGTCGGCGGCGACACAGGAAATCTCCATTTAGCCGCGGCGCTTAATATTCCCGCCATCATGCTTATGGGCCCGACCGACCCTGTCCGCAACGGACCGTACAGACAGATGCACAACGTCATTTTAGCAGGTCATGACTGCGACGGCTGCTGGAAACGCACCTGCCGCAAAAATATCGACTGCTTATCTGCTATAAAACCCGAACAAGTCTTAGAAAAAATACTGAAAATCGAGATGTTTAAACATGAAAAATGAAAATTATCCTATTGATTTCGTCGTAACATGGGTTGACGGCAACGACCCTGTCTGGCAGGCAGAAAAAGCCAAGTATTCACCACACAAAAATGAGGACAGCAGAAATATTCGTTATCGCGACTGGGATAATATGCAGTACTGGTTCCGCGCCGTGGAAAAATTTGCTCCGTGGGTCAATAAAATCCACTTTGTAACGTATGGTCATCTGCCAAAATGGCTTAATACAGAAAACCCTAAACTTCATATAGCAAAACACACGGAATTTATCCCGCATGAATATCTGCCGACATTCAGTGTTCGTCCTATAGAATTAAATCTGCACAGAATAAAAGGATTAGCTGAACGGTTTGTTTACTTTAACGACGATATGTTTTTATTAAAACCGGTATCTAAAGAATTATTCTTTAAAGACGGTTTACCTACAGATTTTGCTATTGCCAGTACTTTAAGCGTTACTGATAAATCGGATACTGTCCAATTTGCCAAATTTAATAATATCGTTATCCTAAACAGTCATTTTGACAAAAAAGAACAAGTCAAAAAAAATTTCAAAAAATGGATAAATCTTGCATATGGTTGGGACGCACTTAGAAATTTAATCTTAATGGGAGAACATCATTTCAAATGTTTCTCTAATAATCATTTAGCTTTTTCTTATTTAAAAAGCACCTTTGAAGATTTATGGAGCAACGAATTTGATGAATTAAATGAAACTTGTCAACATAAATTTCGTACTAGATTAGATGTAAACCAATGGTTAGTACGTTATTGGCAATTGGCAAAAGGAGATTTTTCACCAATCGGACGACATGTAAAAGGAAAAGTTTATGAAGTATATAATGGAGTAGCGCAAAACCAAGAATTATTCAATATAATTGAAAATCAAACTATGCCTATGATATGTATTAATGACAATGAAAATATTGATTTCGAACCAATGGAAAAACGTTTAAAACAGGCCTTTAATAAAATTCTTCCAGATAAATCAAGTTTTGAAAAGTAATGAAAACAAAAGAAGGAATATATATGAAGAATTTTTATTTAGATTTAAACAACAAAGTAGTACTTATCACCGGTGTTGCCGGATTTATCGGCTCTAATTTAGCAAAAAAACTTTTATCAAATATAAATGATATAAAAATTGTTGGTATTGATAACTTAAATGATTATTATGACGTAAATTTAAAAAAAGAGCGTTTAAACGAATTGCTTAAACACTCCAATTTTATCTTTATTCAGGAGGATATTAAAGAAAAAGATATCATCTTCAATCTTTTTGAAAAATATCATCCCGATATAGTAATCAATTTAGCCGCTCAGGCCGGTGTAAGATACAGTATTGTAAATCCCGATGTATATATAGAATCGAATATCATTGGTTTTTTTAACATATTGGAAGCCTGCCGTCATTATCCTGTAAAACACTTCGTTTTCGCTTCAAGTTCCAGCATATACGGTCTAAATAAGAAAATTCCGTATTCAACAGATGATAAAACAGATAAACCCGTGTCACTTTATGCCGCTACCAAAAAATCCGATGAGTTAATGGCATATACTTATGCTAAATTATTTGATATTCCAACAACTGGTTTAAGATTTTTCACCGTTTACGGTCCAGCTGGCAGACCTGATATGGCTTATTTCAGTTTTACAAAAAAATTAGTCAACGGCGAAGATATTCAGATTTTTAACTATGGAAATTGCAAAAGAGATTTCACCTATATCGACGATATTGTTGAGGGCATTATAAAGGTTACGCAAAAAATACCGATTAATGATGAAAATAATGTTCGATATAAAATTTATAATATAGGCAATAACAATCCTGAAAATCTATTAGATTTCGTCGATATTTTACAACAAGAATTGATAAATGTGGGTCTGTTACCGGAAGATTACGATTTTGATGCTCATAAAAAATTAGTTCCGATGCAACTGGGCGATGTTGAAATCACCTTTGCCGATATTGATGAACTTATCAAAGATTTTAATTTTAAACCAAATACCTCATTACGAGATGGATTAAAATCGTTTTGTATATGGTATAAAGATTATTATCAAAAATAAACAAAAATACATTAATTCCTTTAAAAGGATTAATGTATTTTTGTTTATTTCTGTTAATGCTAACAAACCCCATTTATATCATAAATAGCAAATCTGAAATTTACCTGAAAATAATAAAACTGTAAATAAGAAATAAACATTAATCCTTATATTACAGTTTTATTAATAAAATATATAAAATTTAATAGTGGAGTTGTTATTTTATGAAAGATTATCCTATTGATTTCGTCGTAACGTGGGTTGACGGCAACGACCCAGTCTGGCAGGCGGAAAAGGCCAAATATTCCTCCAAAAGTTACGCCGACAACCGCAAAGTTCGTTATCGCGACTGGGAAAATATGCAATATTGGTTCCGCGCCGTGGAAAAATTTGCTCCGTGGGTCAATAAAATCCATTTCGTCACCTACGGGCATATTCCCAAATGGCTCAATACCGACAATCCCAAACTCGACATTGCCAGACACGCCGATTTTATCCCGTCTGAATATCTGCCGACTTTCAATGCCCGTCCTATTGAAATTAACATTCACAGGATAAAAGGCCTGGCGGATCGGTTTGTTTATTTCTGCGACGACATGTTTCTCTTGCAACCGGTGGAAAAAACATTTTTCTTTAACTGCGAAAAATTCCTGCCTACCGATTTTGTCATATCCAGCACACTCAGCGTAACGGAAAAATATGACACCGTTCAATTTACCAAATTCAACGATATCGTCATTCTAAACAGTCATTTCGACAAAAAGGAACAAGTCAAAAAGAATTTCTCCAAATGGGTAAATCCTGCTTACGGCTGGAATGCTCTCCGCAATCTGATTTTGATGGGCGAACATCATTTCAAATGCCTTTCCAATAATCATTTGCCGTTTTCCTTCCTGAAAAGCACCTATGAAGATTTGTGGAATAATGAATTTGACGAACTCAACGAAACATGCACGCACAAATTCCGCACCCGCTACGACCTCAACCACTGGTTATTCCGTTACTGGCAGCTTGCCAAAGGTGATTTCTATCCTATAGGCAGACATAAAAAAGGCAGAGTTTATGAGGTCTACAACGGTGTTGTACAAAATGAGGGATTGTTCTCCATTATTGAAAATCAGCAAATACCGATAATCTGTATAAATGATAATGAAAACGTCGATTTTGAACCGATGCAGAAACAACTAAACGCTGCCTTTGAAAAAATCCTGCCGGAAAAATCCAGCTTTGAAAAATAAAAAAATAAACTATTAACCATTTTTTATTATATAATAGAAATCTGAAATTTATCTGAATAAGGAAGCGAGGTGATTTTTATGATAAATTTCAATAAACATCTATTCACCACCAAATATTTTCTTCTGGCATCGCTTATTTTAATACCGCTATGCTTTGTGCTACCTGTAGAATGCAGCTTTGAAAATCATTTTCTGGAAAATCTGGAAGTTGTTGTTCTATTTGTCGGTTTTGTAAGCGTCATTTTTAAAGCCAAAAATCTGACTAAATTCAAACACTTTTACTACGGCTGCTCCCTTCTCTATCTGATAATGATAGCCCGCGAATTGAGCTGGGGCCGTGTTTTTTATCCTATCGGCTTTAGAAATAACGGCGAAGAAATCTATATGAGTATCCATAACATCTGGTACGGTCCCGTCGTTTATCCTGTCGTGGCAATAGTCGCTATTATTGCACTGGCCTTAATCATCAAATGCTGTTTTGATTGCAGGCAGAAAAGCATCATACTGGATATCCCGATACTTTATCTAATATTTTTCGCACTTTTAATGATGATAAGCCAGATGGTTTTTGAAAAAAGCCTTATCTCACTACTTACGCCTTACAGCCAACTGTTGGAAGAAGCAACCGAAGCTATTGCATACTGCTCGCTCATCTGCTTTACTCACAACTGGCGCTTCAAAACTACTACAAGAAGGAATTTCTATGTTAACTTTTTCTAAAAAATTCACACTGTCAACAGCCGCCCTACTGGGACTATCCGTTATTTTGCTCATAGTTTCATTTTTTATGCCGAGAGAATTCAGCTTCGAAAATCATTTTCTGGAAAATCTGGAAGTCGTCGTCCTGCTCGCCGGTTTTATTCTGGCGCTGGGCAAAACGCTGTTTACAGAGCTTTACGACAGCATCAAATTCTATATCGCATTCAGCATCATCTTTCTTTTGATGGCTATGCGCGAACTGAGCTGGGGCAGAGTGTTCTATCCTGTCGGCACGGACGCTAGCGGCGAAGAAATTTTCATCAAGGTTCAGCAGCTTTGGTATTTTGACATATTATATCCTTTAATCACTCTGCTCGTTTTAATCGCCCTGGCGCTTATCGGCTATTTTTACTACCAATCAGAAACTAAGGGCATTCGCTGGAATGTACCGCTTATTGAAACGATTTTATTCGTTATCATGAGCCTTTTAAGTCAATGCGTATTTGACAGAGGCCTTATCGATTATCTGGATACATACAGTCAAAATCTGGAAGAGTGCAGCGAACTGCTCGCCTACATCGCTCTACTGTGTATCTGCCACAAAATCAGCTTCAGTAAATACTATATCCGCATAAATTATTTCAAAATGTTTTAACCTATTTTCATAACAATATATCATGGTGAAGTTAACTTCTATCCTGCGTTAACTTCACTATTTTTGTGTTATAATTTATTTGGAGGTATTTCATTATGGAAAAAATAAAAGATATAAATAGACTGAATGATGTGTTTTTCAAAAGTTTACTTGGCGATATCAATCGTAAAAACCTGACACTTAATTTCTTAAATGATATCTTAGACAAAAACGAAAACAACTATTTTACAGATATAAATTTTTTAGACAAACAAAGCCTGCCAGATTATGAAGAAGGCAAAGCGCCAGAACTTGATATCGTGGCAAAACTTAATGACGGTTCTATCATAAATATTGAAGTTCAGATTGCCAAACAAGAAGCATATTCTAAACGGGCACTTTTTTACTGGTCAAGACTGTATGCTTATCAATTGCCGAAAGGGCATCACTACAGCGAATTAAAACAGACCATTTCCATAAGTTTGTTGAACTTTAACTATTTTTCCCACGACAGATATCACAGTTCCCATCATATAAGAGATGATATCGACTATTCAATTCTAATAAATGATTTGGAAATGCACTTTATCGAACTGAAGAAATTCAAAATCAGCGACATAAAGAAACTTAAAAAGGCTGATACCTGGATAGCATATTTTTCATCTAAATGTACAGATGAAGAAAGGAGAATTATCGCCATGACAAATCCTGCTATTAAAGAAGCTCTTAACTATGAAATGATGTTTTCTCAAGATGAAATTAAACGCCGTGAATATGAACTACAAGAAAAAGCCATTAGGGATTATAACTCCACAATGCTCTACAATCGAAATGAAGGCATTAAAATCGGGGAACAAAGCAAAGCAAATAAAATTGCTTTACGAATGTTAAAAAGAGGTTATGATATCAACGAGATTGCAGAAGATACAGAATTAAGCATTGATGAAGTAAAAAATCTGCAAAAAACCTTGTTATAAAAAATCAATATAAAAAAAGAACCGGCTATGAAGCAAAAAATACGATACTGCTTCATGGCCAGTCTTTTTATTTAAACATTTTTCTTTTCAACTTTTTAAAATCACGTTCCCACTTGCGCATAGCAATGAAAATCACATGAATTGAACTCACTTTCAGCTTAAACTCCCACATCTTCTGATGCGAAGGAACGGGAATGCGCGGCAAAGCAAATAAATTTATCTGCCAAAGCGGCACGTTGTCAAAAATCGCAAATGCCATTTTATAACCGGCTTTGCGCACTTCATCAATAACCCGCTTATCAAAAAAACCATACGGATAACAAAGATACTCCATTGGTCTTTTCAGCAACTGCTCAAACTGCTGTTTGGATTTGACAAGCTCATCTGTAAGCTGCTCATCTTTGCATTCAGTCAAAAACGGATGGTTAAGCGTATGCACCTGTACATCCATTCCGGCTTTCAGCCATAATCGGAGTTCATCCTCCGTCATCGTCGTCGTTTCCTGTTTGCCGAAATTTTCCCATTGGTTCTTTTTCCCTATCCAGTTATAAATCGGAAAGACAACGGCCGTCATGTTATACTTTTGCAAAAGCGGCAGAGCTTCCATATAATTATCATGGTAGCCGTCATCAAAAGTCAACAGCACACTCTTTCGCGGCAGCTTTTCCTGCTTGGTATAATACGCATACAACATATCTGGCGTAATCGCCGTATAACCATTTTGCGCCAAAAACCGAAGCTGCTCTTCAAATTTCTCCGCCGGAAGCGAATTCCTATCGCCCGGCACATCTGCAATACGGTGATACATCAAAATCGGCACATAATTTCTGAATTTTATATACATAACTACCAGCAAAGCTGCAACCAAAAAAATTACTAAACTAACCATCTATTTCTCCTTCTGTTATTTGCTCCTCAGTTATATTATAATAGTATTATATCTTATTCGGAATTTGAAAGGAAACAAATTATTATCCGTATGAAAAATATTTTACTGATTGTTCCCCGTTTAAATATAGGCGGAGCAGAAACATATACCGCTATGGTTGCTGAAAATCTGCAGCAAAGAGGATATACTGTATATACTGCCTCCGGCGGCGGAATGCTTGCCGATAAATTATCACAGAAAGGGATACCGAATTTTTGGCTGCCTATAAGATTTTCCACCTCATTATCCGCTTTTATGCTGAAACATATCATAAAAAAATATAACATAAACTTAATTCACGCCAATTCGGCAGCTGCCGGCATTACTGCTCTCAAATTCAAACAACGGTATAAAGATATACCTGTTATATTCACAGCTCACGGCGTTTTAAACAATAATCATAAAGAGTTTATATTAAATGACTGTGATAAAATAATCTGCGTAAGCAAATTTCTGCAAAATGACTGCTTGCAAAAAGGTTTTAATAAAAATAAACTGATTACTATCTATACAGGTATCAACAAAGATAAATTCAATAACCAAATAGACGGTTCAATCATTCGCCAGCAATTAAATATACCGCAAGACGCATTTGTATTATCTTTAGTCGCCAGAATAAAAAATTTGACTAATAAAGGCCATTTAGATATGCTAAATATATTAAAAAATCATACTGAAGCAAATAATTGGCATCTAATAGTTATCGGCAAGGGAAAAAGCTTGCATAAATTAAAATCTATGATAAAAGATTATCAACTCGAACGACAGATACATTGTGTCGGCCATCAGCTTGACGTTGCCAAATATGTAGCCGCCAGCGATGTCATCGTCCTTCCATCATATTTTGAAACGTTTGGTCTTGCTCTCGCCGAGGGAATGGCCATGGGCAAGCCCGGCATAACATATAATATAGGCGGTTGTCCTGAAGTAGTTCAAAATAATAAAACAGGCTTTGTTGTAGATTATAAAAATGAAGAAGCATTCTTTCAAAAACTGCTTCTTTTGTATAAAGACAAAAATCTATACAATCAAATGGCAACAGCTGCTGAAACAGACATCAAAAAAAGATTGTCCTGCGACAAAATGATGGATGAATTAGAACATCTGTACAATGAATATATAAATAAATGAGGCCGAATACATGAAACACTTTTTAGTTATAAACACTTCTTTTTTTGGTGATACTTTATTAACCAATCCTCTATGTCAAAATATCAAATTGTTATACCCAGATTCAAAAATAACATTTATCGTCAATAAACCATTCTATGAAGTAGCACAATATTCTGCCGGCGTTGATGAAGTCATTCCGTATGATAAAAAAGGCATACATCACGGTTTAAAAGGTGCTTGGAAATTTTACAAAAAATACAAAAAAAGATTTTCTGCCGGCTTTGATGCAGCATTTGTCATTTACGGAAACGAACGCGGCATTATCCTTGCCAAATTGTTCGGTGCAAAAAAAATCTATGCCGAAAACAAAAGTATATTAAACATCTTACTTGATAATCCTAAAAATATAGATTATCATGGAGAAGTCAAAGTTCAAAACAAAAACTGTATCCTACTGGAACAATACACTAAACAAAAATTTACTGAACTGCCAATGAAATTCATACCGCCGCAAAAAGCATATGAAAACCTTCCTAAACTTCTCAGTACCACTGACCATTTAATCGGTATATGCACCGTTTCTAAGAAAAAAGAAAAAGATATGCCCGTTCAAACTTGTATTGAACTAATTCATGCACTGAACCAACAGGGAAAAATACCCGTTTTGCTTGGGGCGGGTCAACCATCCAGAGATTACATCAACGAACTTTATACACACCATTGCACCGAATTTGTAAATATGGTGGATAAAACCAGTATCAGTGAACTCGGTGCTGTTTTAACAAAATGTGAAGCACTAATCAGTGTAGATACAGGCACCATGCACTTAGGTCTAGCTGTTGGTACTCCTACAATCTGCCTATTTTATATATCAACTCAAGAACATTTAGATAGCTGGGCACCGACTAATATCTATAATTGCAAAATAATCACGCAAAATTTTTCAGTAAACAATATTTTAAACAAACTGTATCAATTATTGGAGGACAAATCTTGAAGAAAATATTGAGTATTGTTTCGGGAAATCCGTCTGGTTCACTGAATATCGCTATAGATATCAGTAACTATCTCAAAACACAAGGATATGAAGTAATCGACATTTTCCGTAAATACAACAATACGGATTTAAAAGGTATTATTGTTATAAAAGACCGATGCACTTTAGATTACATTATTTCCTTAGGAAAATTCATCCGCGATACTAAACCGGATTTAATCCTGGTTCACGGATACAGCACCCATATCTGGACAAAATTGGCACTTGCCTATTCTGGATTAAAAATAAAACTAATCCACGTAGAACACAACACAGAAAAATATACACCATTTAGACGATATCTTACACAAAAACTAGATAAATACACTGATAAATATATCTGCGTTTCTCAAGGCGTTGCTAATCACCTAATTAAACAAGGCATTGACAAAACAAAAGTGCAGGTAATTTACAATGGTATTGATATAGAAAAATTCAACCTGCCGAAAGAACCGCATGATATTTTCACTGTCGGCATGGTCGCCCGCTTCAGTAAACAGAAAGACCAAATGACGCTTATTAAAGCTGTTGAATATCTGATAAAAGAAAAACAGGAAAATATCCGCCTATTACTAATGGGTACAGGCAAAACAAAAGCAAAATGTCAAAAATACATTCAAGAACATGATTTAGAAAAACATATTAAAATCATGGAAGGCAAATTTACAGATTTAATCGTTAAAACGGATTTATTTGTACTTGCCACCCACTATGAAGGTTTCGGTTTAGTATTATGTGAAGCCATGGCTGCAAATACACCCGTAATAGGAACTAATGTAGCTGGTGTTAATGAAGTTATTATCAATAATAATAACGGTTTATTAGTAAAAGATAATGATATATTAGATTTATCACAGGCTATTATAAAAATAAAAAATGATACTAATTTAAAAGAACATTTTATTAAAAACGCTACATTATTTTTATATAAAAATTTCCGCTTAGAACTTATGTATAAAAATTATTTATATTTAATTAATAACTTAATTAATAATTGAGGTATATTATGGATAATATAACTATTGTTACAGCTTTTTTTGATATAGGTAGAGAAGATTGGCAAAAATGGACCAGAAATAATCATCAATATATAAATAACTTTAAATTTTGGGCTAGAATAAAAAATAAAATGGTAATCTATACAGAAACAAAATTTAAAAAAGAAATTTTAGATATTAGAAAACTATATGGATTAGAAAATAGAACTACTTTAATTGTGATTGATGATATTTACTCATGTGATAAAAATATCTATACGAAAATTAAAGATGTAATGTCTTCAAATATCTTCAAATCTTTTAGAAAACATCCCCAAAATCCTGAGTCTTGGAATGCAAAATATAATTATATCACATACTTAAAATCTTTTTTTGTAACAAATGCCATAGAAAATAATTTAGTAACAGATTTTGCAGCTTGGATAGATTTTGGTTTTGGATACAATGGTAAAGGAGATTACCCTTATTCTGAGGAGTTTAATTTTTTATGGCAGTATAATTTTAAAAATAAAATGTATTTATTTCTAATAGATGAAATTGGTATAAATAAACCTATTTTTGATATAATAAAAAATATGGATACTTATATCGCTGGCAACGCTGTTATCGGTCCTAAATCTTTATGGCCAATTTATCACAAACTTTGTAGGAGAGCTGTTATAAGTTTAACTGATTGCGGTTTTGCTGATGATGATCAAACTATAGCATTAATGGCATATAAAAGTAATCCAAATATTTTTGAATTATATAAAATTTCAAGTTGGTGGGGATGGTTAAAAGAACTAGGAGGTAATCATCTAACTATTAGACATTATAAAAAAAAGAAGCATAAAGAATATAAAAAAGCTAGTATATTAGCTTATAAAGAAAAACAATACAAACAAGCTTTAATATTTTATTTAAAATATATTATGGAGAAAATAAAAGGAAAATGATACATTTAAAAATAATGCAGATAATTTCACTTGAAACATTAATATATATATTAAGTATTTTATTTAGTTTAACTTATTTTTTTAACGAAAGCATTGCTAATACTTTTATTAGAATAGCATTTTTTCTAGGATTAATTCAATTGTTAAAAAATAAACAAATAAAAATCAACTGGATATTTTATAAAAAATATCTATTTCCTATTTTTATATTTTTTATAAGTTTGTTTTTTAGTTTATTTTTTAGCATTAATTTTTGTAATTCTATATTAACTTATGAAAGTTTCTTAAAAACACTTATTCCTTTTTTTACAATTTTATTATATATAAACGGGAAAGCAAAAATCTGTACATTATTTATATTTCTTTTAATAGGCTTCCTATCTAATGATATTTTTGCAATATATAATTATTTTCATTTTAATTATACTAGAGTTGGTGGATTTAATAATCAAGTAATTACTCTAGCAGGTATGCTTTTATTACACATACCACTAATATTATCTCTCCTTATAAAATCCAAATTCAAATCTATCTATACATTAATTTTATTTTCCGCTTTGATTATATCATTACTAACTTTAATTTTTAATGCTACTAGAATGGCTTGGTTTATTATAATTATAGATTTTATAATATTAAATTTTCTTTTAATTAAATCATGGAAAAATAAATTTGCTATTTTTATAACAATAATTATTAGTATAATAACTTTATACTCTTTTAATAGCAACATTAATGATAGAATAAACACTTTGTTTAACTATAATAATGTTTCTACACGAGGTCATTATTATTATCTAAGAGATGGCTTTAACATATTTTTAAATAATAATTATTGGGGTATAGGTTTAAATAATTTTCAAGAAGTTATGTTATCTAATAGTTATTTATCTGCAGAATCAAAACAAAATTTACAACATGATGGTGCTGTAAAAATAGGTAATAATTTAGTTATGTCTCATGCTCATAATGATTTTATAATGTTTTTAGTAGAAAGTGGTGTTATTGGTGGTTTAGCTTATATATATTTCTTTATAACTTTAATATATTTATTACTAAAAAATTATTTCATCACTAATAATATAATATGCTTAGGTATGTTATTATTAACCATAAACCTTTTAATACGAGGTTTATCTGATTATAACTTTGCTATGCTTAATGTTATTACAATATATTTTTTCATTTTATCTATATACTTAAAATACCTAACTTCAATGAAGTATTTTTGTAATACCATTAAAATATATAGTTATAAAAATATAATATATCTATATATCAGCATCATATTCATTATCTTATTACGTATTTTTAGTAGATATTTTTTAACATAAGGGGAACTTCATTTGAAAACAACTAAAATAATAAAAAAGAAACTCATATTAAATAAAGCCTTAAAAATAATATATAGTAATGCTATCAATATTGCCTACGGTATAGATAATAATTTTGTTCATCCTTTAGGTGTATCTATGACATCCATTGTTCAAAATAATCCTAATGCACCTATCGTTTTTCATGTTTTTTCTGATTATATAGATGAAGCATCGCAAAAACTATTAAAAACATTTGCTGAAACAACAAATACTACTATCATAATTTATTTAATAAATTCGACTATATTTGATAAATTACCTTACACTAAGCATTTTGCTAAAGCTACTTATAATAGATTTATAATGCCACAAGTTTTAGATAACATTGTAGACAAATATATATATATTGATGCTGATGTCCAATGTTTCGGTAATTTAGATGAATTAATGCAATTGGATTTTAAAGATAACATTGCAGCTGTTGTAAATGACTTAAAATATGTCCGCTACAGACAAATAAAAAAATTGCATATAAAAAATAACAAATACTTTAATGCAGGATTTATGTTTATAGATGTAAAAAAATGGAATGACAATAAAATCTCTGATAAAGCTATAAAATTATCTTTTAATAATTTAGGCAAGTTTGATTGGCTTGACCAGGATGCTTTAAATATCGCCTTAGACGGCAAATGTTTATATCTCGATAAAAAATATGATTATCTTCTTAATATGAAGCATAAATCTTCTACTATTCCTGATGATGTTGTTTTTGTTCATTATGTAGGCAGATATAAACCATGGACCGAATGGTGTCTTCATCCATTAAAAGAAAAATTTCTTGCTGTTGCTAGAGATTCATTATGGAAAGATGTTCCACTTACAAAACCTACTACTTATAAAACTATGAAAATGATGGGGCGTTCTTCTATTTTATATGGAAAGTATCTGCAAGGTTTATACTGGTATCTAAAATACTGTTTCTACAAACTAAAAAGCAAAATATAAATTGAGGATTTATCATGAAAAATATTTTTGTTGTAAATTCAATATATCATTTATTAACATCATTTATTTTATCTCATAGCATCTTTAAAAATGATACTAATTTTTTAGTCATAATGCGACCACCTAATTATGAAACATGGAAACAAAACAAATTAATAAATTATATTTCGTCTGAAAAATGTGGTTACAATAATGTATTTTTATTATTAAACTGGCTATCTAGTAAAAACAAAACCGAAAGTTATAAACAGCAAGTACAATATGTAACTGATAACATAAAATCATTGAATGTAGATAATGTATTTATAGCTGTAGATATGTCTATATGCGACCAGTTTTTTGTTATGGCTGTCGGTAAAAATAAATTTTATCGTTTTGAAGATGGTATGTATTCTTACTTTAATGAAAATCGCCGTCGAAAAAAAAGTAAAGTTTTTTTTCATAAACTTCAAGCCTATTTATTAAAATCTATTTCTCACTTACACGGCAATATGTATATCAACACAGAAGCAGAAGGCGAAAATCCGGCGGGATTGGCTGACTATATGTACAATCCTAATCTTTTGCGAAGAAAATCTCCTGATGTTAGAGAAATAACCGTATCCACGATACATGAAGCCATAGCTGATTTAAAAAATAAAAATCTGCTTCCGAAACAATTTAAGCAGGACAGTATCTTATACCTAAGCCAGCCAATGGTGGAAATGGGTAAATTTTCACTGAAAGAAGAAGCTGACTGTTTAAAAAAAATAACAGCCTCTCTTGGTGAAAATGCTATTCTCTATTACAAACCTCATCCGCATGACAATCCTGATAAACTTACTTATTATAAAAACAACCTTAAACAATTAAAAATATACGAAGGTATTGAACCGGCGGAACTTTTGTTTGTAGACAATCCAAAATTAAAAGCTGTTATCAGTTACCAATCCTCAGCTTTAATGAATGTAGATAAGTTTTCCAATAAACAAATCAAAGCAATCAGTCTGTCTGATATCTTTCAAACACCGATTTATCCAACTTATAAAGAAATCATGCAACAGGCTAATGTATCTTTTCCTAAAACTATTACTGAAATTATATATCAAGTATCTAATTAATAGTAACTATACCCAATAAAAAAAAGGGGGTATATATGAATAATCTTTTCATTGTCAATAATTTTTTTCATTTATTAACCGCATTCATTTTAAGTAGAGCCTATTTTTCCAGCGATAATAATTATTTAGTATTAATTCATCCTACAGGTTATAATAACTGGAAAAACAGCCCTGTTTTATCTTATATGTCAAGTATTAATTGCGGTTATAAAGCTGTTTTTCCTTATATTAATTTCTTATCGCACATAAATAAAAATAAATCTTATACAAAACAAGTTCAATTAGTTAATAAAGAAATTACCTCTTTAAATATCAACAATGTTTTTGTAGGCAATGATAAAGATCCTAAAAATCAACTTTTTATAGCAACAATAAACTTCAATAAATTTTATCGATTTGAAGATGGTCTATACTCTTATTATAATAAAAACATTTCCAGAAAAACATCTATGGCTTTATATCATAAAATAAAATTAAATTTATACAAATATCTATATAATATTAACGGAAATATTTCATTTAATACTACAGCTATAGGTAACAGCCAATCTGCTATTGCTGATTTTTTATATAAACCTAATATCATAAAAAGATATTCACCAAAAACTATCGAAATTCCTAAGCATTCTATTAATGCAGCTTTAAACGATATTAAACAGCAACAGCTACTTATTCCTCAAATAAAAAACAAAAGTATTCTCTATTTAAGCCAACCTTTAGTAGAACAAAAAATAATTTCTATTAATGATGAATTAACTTGCTTAAACAATATTTTAAATCTAACAAACAACAATATAGAAATTTTATATAAACCTCATCCCGAAGATAATCCTAATAAAATATTATTTTTCAAAAAACACTTTCCTCATTTAAAAATTTATAATACCAATGTACCTGTAGAATTACTGTATAACATAGAAACTAATATTTCTTTTGTTATAAGTTATCGTTCTACCGGCTTAATGTATGCTGACATATTCGGTAATCATAAAATACATCCTATAAGTCTTTCAAATTTTAGTCAACATCCTATTAATCCTGTATATGAAAAAATAATGAAAGAATCTGGTGTCTCTTTTCCAAAAAGTATACAAGAACTATCTACTTATTTTACTGATCTTTAAATCAAAAGAGACTGAGTTTATTAACTCAGTCTCTTTTATCTACTGTGAGGCAATTATCTTATTTACCATTTCTAACTCCCCATATTTAAAGATATACTATTTTTTATGTTTAGAAACTATCTTTAATTATACTTTTTCATAATACAACTCTATCGCTTTTTTAGCCCGCCACTGAATAAATCTGCTTAGATATACCAATGTTTCATCTTTTATATTATGTCTAGGATGTTTTTGAAATTTAAAATGCAGAAGTTTTTTCAGCTTCGGCAAATGGCGTTTCTGTACGAACCATTTTGCCTGTGTATCCAGCGGCAGATATTTGCAACTTATTTCTTTTGCATATTCTTTGAAATTAATTATATCCTGCTGCGCTCCCATACAAAGAAGCGATAAGCCGTTGTCGAAAATCGGCGCTGGTCTTAGAAATTCTCCCGTATTGTTATCCACCAGATAGCCGAAGTTTCCATAATGTCTGTCCTGATTGGCAATGATACTGTCAAACAGCATTAAATCGGCATATTCTTTCTCTCCATATGCTTTTGACAGTTTATCCTGCACCGCAATATCAGCTGAATCCAGTCTATCAACATCTATGCCCTGCACTTTAAAATACGTGTAGGCATCTGCAAAACCGATATTTTCATCTGTAAACAAGCGGCAAATACATACAAGTTCTTTTTTATGCGAATGTTTATGCTCAAACTCTTCCAAATCATAGTCAATATGCGCAAAACCAAGTGCTTTTGCCACTTGGGCAGCATAATATTCACTCATAACCTGAGAACGTCCATCTTCCCTAACTAAAAAGTCATCGCCTTTCAGCAGATAAATTCCGTTCTTTCTGTTCGACCAGCATTTTTTCTGTGCACCGTTGGACGTAACTTCCGGTGAAGTTATCACGCCGGAAATTTTATGACTGTACCCGGTAAAAGCAACATACGATAGTATTTCATCAAACGGATGATGATACAGATTGAAATCCTGCCATTTATCGTCAGTCAGATTATTCGTTATCCAGTACGCATCATTTAGGGACAGCGCATGGGAAACATCAACGTATTTTACGGGGTTATCGTCATCTTCAATCGAAGCCAGTATTTTATCGACAAAACGCCTGTTTTTCGGCGCTTTGCGTTTTTTTATCCAGATTAACAGATTATCCTTATTTATACCCTGTGAAAAAAATTTAGGAAATAACGCTTTATTTTCCGCGAAAATTTTATTTATCTCTATTTCGTATTTATTAACGGTTAAGCCTAAACCGGTCGTTTTCGTATTATACAAAGAAAATTCCACTAAAGGAAAATCCTTTGAACGCAATGTATACGTATTAAGCAGTATTTTATCATTATTCATTTACATCTTGCTCATTTCTCTGTTAATATCTTCAGATGATATTAATATATACTCCTATATTATTTAATCTTCACTAAATCTTATTGAAAATATCTTTTAAATTTATCACTAACCCTTCACATATGGATACTTTTATTTCATTATTGACAATAACTTTATTCACGTCATTATCCGGCAATGCGGCATTTTCTGCAATTTCTTCATCTGTCATGTATTCATACACATTGTCTAAATAAAAATGATTGTTTTCATTCAAATATACTTCTACCGATTTTCGAATAGTATCGACAATCCAGTATTCTTTAACGCCTGCTTTTTCATAAGCATCTTTCTTCTTGCCTCTGTCCCTGCCGGCAATACCGAAAGACAATACCTCTACCACCAAATCCGGCGCGCCGTGTATGCCGTCTTCTTTGATTATCTCTGGATTGCAGACTATCATAACATCCGGCACAAATTTGTTTTTTTCATCAAGAAATACATCCATATTACCGCCAAATACCTCGCACTTTTTTCCTTTAAAATAATTGGCGAAATTGCAATAAATCCTGCCATATACCCTGGCATGACTGATTTTCGGTCTCGGTAGCATCATAAAAATCTTTCCATCTACTAGCTCCATACGCTGTTTTATCAAAAAATCTTCTTTATAAATAATAATTTCTCCTTCGTAAATATATAAAGAACCTGTTATGTTAATTGATTTCCTAAAGCAGTATAATAGTTTATATTTAGTGAGGTTAAGTGACAACAGGCAGCGAATATAAACTATTATACTGCTGACTTAAAGGCTCGATGTTTTACTAATACAACAGACATAATTCACATAAATTTTTCATTTAAAATCTCAGTACTTCTCTTAATGTTATGATATAATATTATAACCAATCACGCAAATATACATGAAAAGAGGTTTTAGCTTAGATGAAAGCAGTATTTTTTGATATAGACGGAACATTAATCGAAGGAACGCATCCCGATTATCGCTATATAAGGCCGAAAGTGGCTGAAACTATCCGCAAGCTGCAATCGCAGGGACATTATGTATTCATCGCCAGCGGCCGCTCGTATGCCTTTCTCGATGAAAAAATCCGCAACTTCGGTTTTGATGGCTATGTACTCTTAAACGGCGCTGTTATTTATTTTCACGACAAAATCATTTACCGTGCTCCGCTTAATAAGGATTTTGTATACAATATCTGTAAAACTTGCGAAAACCATCATATGGAATATACATTGCAGGGCGAACGCGATGCCTACGTAAATAAAAAATTCACTTATTTAATCAGCCGTCTGGCAAAATACGGCATCGGTGAAAAACAGTTATGCCTTGATTTCAATCTGGACGATATCGATATATACAAAATGGAAATCGACTCACCGACGCACGCTGACAGACAATATGTCATTGACAGTCTGCCGCAGGATATAACATACGTTGAGGATATGAACCATAATTACTGCCACGTGGAAGTTTATGCCAAATCCAATTCTAAAGCCACCGGTGCACTGAAAGTTTTAGAGCAGCTTCATATAGACAAAAAAGACAGCTTCTTTTTCGGCGACGGCGATAATGATGTGGAAATCCTGTCGGAAATCGGCTTCGGCATGGCAATGGCCAACGGCAGCGTAAAAGCGCGCACTGCCGCCAAAGTGATTGTTCCGTCTGTATTTGAAGACGGCGTAGCCTACGGTATTGAAAAATATATTTTGGATAAATAATTCATGCAAAAATATAACAAATTCTCTCACCACTTAAATATTTTGTCTAATGCCTCCAATGAAAATCTATCCAATGAGTTTATTATCAGCGGAATATGTTATAAATTCGGCATACAATTTGATTTAAGCTGGAAATTATTTAAAGAGCTTCTGGCTTATGAAGGTATTTCTTCTTATTCTACTGGTTCACCGCGGGAAATTATTAAAGCAGCGTATAAATGCTATGATTTTATTGATGAAGATGTCTGGCTCAGTATGCTGAAGGCTCGTAATACGATAACCCATATCTATGACAGCCAACAGGCACAAACAATGGTTCAGGAAATCATAACGAAATACATCCCCGAATTTCAAAAGATAGAAACAGCCTTAATCGAGCATTATGGCAAAGATATAAAACAATTTTGATAAACCATTTTACAAAAATGCCCGTTTTTGTAAAATGGTCGCTCGAAAATATGTGTCATGTTACAAAATCGGGCATTTTTGTAACATCATCTATATTCAGGCAGAAAAAAGCCGGCAGAAAATCTGTCGGCTTAATTCTTTCTATTATTTTGCCATGAGCTGTGCTATCTTGTTGGCAACAGCTGCCGGGTCATCCGGCATAATGCCTTCGATGAGCAGTGCCTGTGCATATAAAAGATTGCAGTAATCTTTAAACTGAGCATCATCTTTGCCTGCTTCGTGAATTTTTTGCAGACGGGCGAATAAATCGTGTTTCGGATTGATTTCCAGAATGCGTTTTGCTTTGAACATCGGATTGTTCGTATCGGCGAATACCTGTTCCATCGCAAAGCTTGGGCCCATTTCGTCGGCTACAAGGCAAACGGCGCTGGATTTCAAACGGCTGCTGATTTTTACGTCAGCCACTTTATCGCCGAGCGTTTCTTTAATATCCTTGATTAAATCTTCATTCGTTTTGGCGATATTTTCCGTTTCCTTTTTAACTTCCTGCGATTCCACATCATCGAGGTCCAAATCGCCGCGGCTGATGGAATGAAACGGTTTGCTGTCGTATTCGCGCATAACTTCTACGGCAAATTCGTCAATATTGTCAAGGAAGTACAATACTTCAATGCCTTTGTCGCGCAGAAGTTCCATCTGCGGCAGGCTTTCTATTGCGGCGCGGTCCTTACCTGTTGCATAGTAGATTTTCTTCTGACTTTCCGGCATACGTTCTACGTATTCTTTCAGCGTGATAAGTTTATCTTCTTTGGAAGTCGTAAACAGCAACAGGTCTTTTAATTTATCAACCGTGTCGCCGCCGGTGTATGCGCTGCCGTAAATACCGATTTTCAGAGATTTGCCGTACTGCGCCCAGAATTTTTCATATTTATCGCGGTCTTTTTTAAGCATAGTACCCAGCTGACGCAAAATACTCTTTTCGAGGTTTTTGCCGATTAATTTAAGTTCACGGCTCTGCTGCAACAATTCACGGGAAATATTGAGCGAGAAATCCGGCGAATCCACAAGACCTTTGACAAAACGCAGATATTCCGGCAGTAAGTCTTTACATTTGTCCATGATGAATACATGGCGCGAATACAGCTGCAATCCCGGTTCATAATCGCTGTGATACAGATTGTACGGCGCGTGCTGCGGGAAGAACAGAAGCGATGTATATTCTATCGTGCCTTCAACTTTATTGTGCATAACTTCCATCGGTTTTTCCCAATCGTGGAACAGGTTCTGATAAAATTCATCATATTCTTCCGGCTTGATGTCGGATTTATTTTTTGCCCAGAGCGGCTGCATGGAATTGAGCGTGCGGATTTCGTTGCGTTTAATCGTGCCTGCGCCTTCAATCGGTTTGCCGTCGGCATCTTTCGGCTGTTCTTCCACTACGAAATTCATTTTAATCGGGTAGCGGACGTAATCAGAATATTTTTTCACGAGCGATTGCAGTTTATACGTGTCGGTGAAGTTTTCTTCCGCCTTGTCGCCATAAAATTCCGGCAGGAGTGTAAGCGTAATACTCGTACCGCGTTTTTCCTTGTCGCATTCTTCAATCGTATAGGAGCCATCAGCAGTGGATTCCCATTTATAGCCCTGCGTTTCGCCTGCTTTGCGGGAAACGACGGTAATTTTTTCAGCCACCATGAAAGCGGAATAGAAGCCGACACCGAACTGACCGATTAAATCCTTGCCTGTTTCAGTGCCTTCTTTGGCTTCCTGTAATTTTTCCAAAAATGCTTTCGTACCGGACTGCGCAATCGTGCCGAGATTGTTCATCAAATCTTCCTTGTTCATGCCGAGCCCGTTATCGGAAATCGTCAATGTGTGCGTTTTTTCATCCGGAACGAGGAAAATTTCATATTTATCGTCGCCTTCGAGCAGGTCTTTGTTCGTAAGCGCTTCAAAATGAATTTTGTCAATCGCATCGGATGCGTTGGAAATCAGTTCGCGCAGAAAGATTTCGCGGTTCGTGTAAATTGAATGTATCATTAAATCGAGTAATTTTTTCGTTTCAGCTTGAAATTGATGTGTTTCTTTAGCCATCTACTGTACACCTCTCAAAAATTTTGCCAAAATAATTAGCACTCAAAATAAAAGAGTGCTAATTGCCACTTACTATTATATATTAATAGGTCAAAAAGTCAATAGAATGCAAAATAAAAACCGGAATTAATCCGGCTTTATTTTAATTTTCTCTGAACGACAGAAGACCATACTGATATGCGTTGATATCGTCCTGCGTCAATGCTTTTTTGGAAGTCAAAACTATGCAGTAATTTGTTTTCTGCCCTTTGAGATATGTTTCGATACTCTGCTGCGGGGCTTCGATTGTCTGGTCGATTTTACCGTCTTTATCGCTGTCGATTTGAATGGTTTTAGCCGTAACGGCGTAAATAGCATTATGTCCGTTTACCGGTACAAGACTTACCGTTTCATAATCGCGTTCCACCATTAAATGTGCAAATAAATTTTGGGCATCTTCTTTGCTGATTTTATCGAGGTCAGGGAAGGTATCGTTGGCAAAAGCATCCGGCGATACTACCCAGTATTTCGTAAGATTGTAGCCGTCGTTTTCAAATACGAGGATATCGCCTTTTTCCTGCGGCGAGAATATGCTCAAATCCATCACGGCAATCGGTTCCTGCGGGCATTTTATCGTGTAGCCGAAGCGTTCGCTCGTGTAGAAATAGCCGTCGGTTGCGAATGCCGAATTCGCGGAAAAAGCAAAAAACATAGTAAATACACACATTAAGGACAGTATCATTCTTTTCATCATAAGCAGGTCTCCTTAAACTCAGTGAATTTGTTCAATTCACTTTTTTCTTTATCCAATTATAACATAAGATAGAAGAAATTTCTTCTATCTTATGCCATTAATTTATTTACATTACATAAATTTATCCGGATTTGCTTTCGGTTTCTGTTTGCCGCCTGTAATCACGGAAGTAATCTTCATTACAACGAGATACATAACCGGAATTAAGAATACACCGATACATGTAGCGACAATCATACCGCCGACAACGGCGATACCCATATTGTTACGGGCAGCTGCACCGGCGCCTGTTGCCAGCGCCAGCGGCAGACAGCCGATGATGAAGGCAAGCGAGGTCATGATGATAGGGCGCAGACGCAATTTGGCAGCTTCAAGCGTTGCCTTGAGCAGCGGCATCCCCGTATCTACACGGATTTTCGCAAATTCGACAATCAAAATTGCATTCTTTGCGGCAAGACCCATAACAACGATCATACCAATCTGCATGTAAATACTGATTTGCAGATTAAGAATGTACGCTGAGAGCAGTGCACCAAAAATACCAGTCGGCACGGTCAGAATTACAGCGTACGGTACGCTCCAACTTTCGTACAGAGCGGCAAGGCACAGGAATACGAACACGAAGGCGAGCAGCATAACCTGACCAGTGGAGCTTGTCGCCGTTTTTTCTTCACGGCTCTGACCGGACCAGTCAACGTTAAAGCCTGTCGGTGCTGTTTCTCTAGCTATCTGTTCGATGGCATCCATTGCCTGACCGGAGCTGTAACCAGCGCCCGGACTACCCTGAATTGTTATACTCTTGCTGGCGTTGAAGCGGGAGATGATGGCAGGACCGGAATTGAGTTTCGGTTTTAATACCGTATTGAGCGGCACCATCTGACCGTTAGCACCTCTGATATAGATGAAACGTGTCGTATCGGCTTCATCACGGAAGTTGCTTTCCGCCTGCATAACTACTTTGTAAGAACGGCCGAACTGGTTGAAATCGTTGATTTCAAATCCGCCGAAGTTCACCTGCATTGCCGTGAACACGTCGGAAATATTGAGGCCGAGATTTTTAACTTTTTCGCGGTCTACATCAAATTCATAAACCGGCGAAGTTACACTGTAAGTGGTATATACACCCTGCAGAGCCGGATTTTGATTTGCCTTGGCCACGATTTCCTTAGCAATCGTATCGAGCTCTTCATTCGTATGACCGCTCATATCCTGCAACTGCATATTGAAACCGCTCGTCGCGCCGAGACCCGGCAGAGATGGCGGGTTCATCGCGATAATGGAAGCCTGCGGATAATTTGCAGCCGTCTTGAATACATTGGCAATCTGCGCATTAATGCTCAAATCGTCCGTCGTACGTTCGCTCCACGGGTCAAGCCCTACGAAGAACGTCGCCGCACTCGATTTTGCACCGCTTGACAGGATATCATAACCAGAAATACCCATTACCTGGCTTACGCCCGGTACCTGCTGCAGCTGTTCGGACAAATCGCGCATAACTTCATTGGTGCGGTTCAGCGATGTACCTTCCGGCATTGTTACGGAACCGATATAAAAGCCCTGGTCTTCTTCCGGAATGAATGTCGTCGGCAGCACTTTAAACAACAGACCCATCAATGCCACAATGACAATGAGTGCCGCTACGCATAATTTAGCTTTACCGATAAGTTTGGCTACGCCTTTTACATAACCGCGCGTCATCCAGTTCATGAACTGATTGAAACGGATGAAAAACGAACCGATTTTACTCGTCGTATTTTCCGTCGCCGTATGCGGTTTTAAAAGCGTAGCACAGAGCGCCGGTGTAAGTGTAAGCGCAACGAACGCGGAAAGACCCATGGATATGGCAATAGTGAGTGCGAACTGACGATAGAGCACACCCGTCATGCCGCTGAGGCCGGCTACCGGTACGAATACGGAAGCCAGTACAAGAGCGATGGCGACAACTGGACCTTGAACTTCGTCCATGGCGCGGCTTGTCGCTTCTTTCGGATTGAGCCCGTCTTCCGCCATATGGCGTTCAACGTTTTCGATAACAACGATAGCATCATCGACAACGAGCCCGATGGCAAGCACCATACCGAACAAGGTCAATGTGTTAATCGAGAAGTCAAGTACAATGAAAGCGGCGAACGTACCGATGAGCGATACCGGAACGGCAAGCATCGGAATGAGTGTTGCACGCCAGCTTTGTAGGAAAATATAAACAATGAGCATAACGAGAAGCAGTGCTTCTACAAATGTATGCATAACTTCGTTGATGGATTCATTAATATAGTCGGTACTGTCTATAACGACTTCATATTCCAAATCCGGCGGGAAATCAGGTGCTGCTTCTTCCAGAACCTGTCTTACTTCGGCTACCGTTTCTACGGCATTGGCATCATTTGTCAGCTGTACACCGAAACCGACGGAGTTTCTGTTATTGTGCGCCGCTATGATATTGTTCGTGCGAGCGCCCGTTTCAATGCGCGCCACGTCTTTTACACGGACGAATGAACCGGCATTATTATCGGAACGGATGATGATATTGCCGAATTCTTCCGGCGTTACGAGACGGCCCTGTATTTTACCAGTATACTGGAATTCCTGGTCGGCAGGCGCAGGCATCTGACCGATTGTACCGGCAGGAGCCTGAACGTTCTGTTCTTCCACAGCTGCGATAACGTCAGCTACGGTAAGGCCGAGCTCAGCCAGTTTGTCTGGATTAATCCACAGACGCATTGCATAGTCGGCACCGAATACGTTGAGGTCGCCGACGCCCGGAACACGTTTCATTTTATCTACGAGATAAATATCGGCATAGTTTTTGAGGAATACATCATCATATGTGCCATTTGGCGAAGTGAGCGATACGACCATCGCCATATCGGTCGAAGCTTTACGCGTCGTAACACCATATGCCTGAACTTCCGACGGCAGGCTCGGTTCGGCTGTCGAAGCATAGTTCTGCACCTTTACCGAGTCCATATCGCCGTCCGTACCGAGCTTGAATACGACGGACAGACTGTAACGGCCGTCATTGGAAGACGTGGAGCTCATATAGTCCATGCCTTCAACACCGTTTACCTGCTGTTCGATTACCTGTGCCACCGTTTCGTTAACGGTATCGGAATTGGCACCGGTATATGTCGTACCTACACGGATGGTCGGCGGTGAAATTTGCGGATACTGCGCTACCGGCAGGCTGAACGCCGCCAAAGTACCTAAAATTACGATAATGAGCGATACTACGATAGCGAATATCGGTCGATTTATAAAAAATCTTGACAATTACAGCACCTCCTGATTAAAAAGTCAAACCTAAATCTTCAGGAGTCACCATTGTTACATTAAGCGGAATACCTTCCTGAAGGCGAGTCAAGCCTTCTACAATAACTGTATCATTTGCACTGAGACCGTCTGTTACAACCCAGAAGCTACCGACTTTGTCGCCTACGGTTATCGGTTTCGTAACGGATTTGCCGTCTTCACCCACAACCATTACGAAAGTCTTTTCGAGTACCTGCTGTACGGCACGCTGCGGGATTAAAATAGCATTCGGAACAACGTTGCCTTCAACTTTTACACGTGCAAACATACCCGGCAGTAAAAGTCCGTCCGGATTGTCAAACAGTGCGTTGATGGCGAGTGTACCCGTATTCGTCGTGAGCGAACGGTCCACCTGTACGAGGCGGCCTGTAATCGGATACTCCGTGCCGTCGCTCAGAGTAATGCTTACATTGCCCGTATCGCTGTTGAAGAACGACGACAGTTTCAGATATTCGTCTTCACTGACATTGAACTGAGCGTATACCTGGTCAACGGAGCCCATCGTTACAAGTACGGTGCTTCCTGCCTGAGCATACGTTCCGACATCGACATCATTGATATCGAGTTTGCCGGAAGTCGGTGCATAAACGACTGTATCATCCAAATCTTCCTGCGCTTTTTTAACAAGCGCCGCATTGGAGTCGATTATCGCCTGCTGTGCATTGAGCGATGCCGTGAGAGCTTCTACCTGCGACTGCTGTGTTGTCGCCTGCTGTTCGGAAATAGCGTTTTGCGCCAGCAGTGTCTGATAACGGCTGTTATCCGTCTGCGCATTCTGGAGCGTAGCTAAAGCATTCTGATAGCTTGCCTGAGCCTGAGCCAGATTTGCCTGTGCGGATAAAAGCGCACTTTCATACTGTTTGCTGTCAACTTTGTACAGCGGCTGTCCCGCCTGTACAAACTGGCCACCTGTAATATATTTTTCCACAATAGTTCCGGAAACACGCGAAGTTATCTTTACTTCATTCGTGCTTTTGATATCACCTGCATATTCGTAATTGAGCGGTGTATCTTTCTGAATTACTTGCATTGCTTTTACGGCAGTCGGGCCGCCGGCCTGCTGCGTGCCGGTACCAGCCGTCATTTTAGAATAAACCACATAACCTATGATAGCGACCACCACTACAGCCACAATAGCAAGAACCACATTTTTTTTGTTCTGCGGTGTTGCCAAATCCTATAACCTCCTTTGATAAATTCCAAAAGCTGTGCTAATTTAAGGTAGCACAGCTTTTTAATCAGCCAATATTTTATTACAGCTGATAGTTCACAACTATTTACTATTATCGTGTTCTATAGTATAGTATATTTATTGAAAAGTCAAGATTTTTAACTGCTTCTAAGAATTTTTTAATCTTGTTTTAATCTTTATTATTTATTATAACTTTCATTAATATTTTCATAAAATAAAAGGGAGTCTTCTAATGACAGATAATACACAGAAAATATCCGATATCTACTTTGAATTGTTCGATTTAATGATGACCTACAATCATAAAATCTGGAAAAACACATCGAACCCTCTGCCGGTAAACGACTGCATCGTTTTGTATTTTCTCAGCGACAACGGACCGACGACAATTACAAAAACGGCGCAGTATCTATCCATTTCCAAACAGCAGATGAGCCTCATCATCGACAGACTGGTAAAAAAAGAACTGGTCGACAAACAGAATATGGAAAACGACCGCCGCTATATCCGGATATCGGTCAGCGCCAAAGGTGAAAAACTTCTAGCGGATATGCGCCGCCAGACAAAAAGCAAATTCATGGAACGGATTACCAATTTATCGGATGAAGATACAGCCATTTTGGACAGCAGCGTAAAAGTAATCGAAAAAATGCTGGCGAAGATGTTTGAAAAAAATATTTGAACAAATACATAGTCCTGGCTTAATATTAAAAGACTGTTTACGTATAAATAGTCTTTTTTTATTGCTGACAGACAAGTATCATGAGATGTGATACAATAGCATAGTATTTAAGATATTTAAGGGGATTTTTATGGATAAAGAAAAACTTGTCATCTGCGACTTGGACGGAACGCTGTTCGACACGCGCCGTGTAAATTACCATGCCTACCGCGAGGCACTGGAGCTTGCCGGTCTGCCGGTAAATTTCGATTACGATTTTTACGTCAAACGCTGTTGGGGACCGACGTACCGCGGCTTTCTGCCGCTCATGGGCGTACCTGCCGAGCGGTTTGAAGAAATTCACGATTTGAAAAAAACGCTCTATGAAAAAAATCTGCACTACGCGCAGGAAAATACACATCTTTTCAATATTATCGAGGTACTGCGCCCGACTTACCATACATGCGTCGTAACGAGCGGTTCGCATAACTCGAAGGATATTCTGAAGCATTTCAACCGCTACGATTTATTTGAAGCTATTTTCACCATTGATGATGTAAAGTGCGGCAAGCCTGACCCGGAAGGCTTTTTCAAGGCGATGAATTATTTCAAGGTAAAACCGGAAAACACGCTCATCTTTGAAGACTCCGCCGTCGGCGTCGAGGCCGCCCGCCATACCGGCGCTTCGCTTTGCATTGTTGATGATTTCAAGGAAAAATATTAAAATAATGAGGATAAAATCATGTTTAAACTAATCACCAATTCACCGGAGCAGACACGCGCTCTCGGTGAAAAAACAGCTCAACTGATAAAAGATAATCTCATAATCTGCCTGGAAGGTGATTTGGGCGCGGGCAAAACACTATTCACGCAGGGATTTTGCGCCGCTTTGCACGTAAAAGAGCCCGTTACCAGTCCGACATTCAATCTGATGAACATCTATGAAGGTGACAGGCGTATTTACCATTTCGATTTGTACCGCCTGGAAAATGAGGACGATTTATACGAAATCGGCTTTTATGAATACACTGACGTTGAAAATGAAACCGTGCTCATCGAGTGGCCGGACAGATTTACGGACTGTATGCCGGAGGATTACATTCATTTCCAAATAGAACGCACCGCCGCCGACAATCAGCGCGAAATCACCGTTACCCTGCACGGCGCAAAATATCAGGACTTATACGAGGAGTTGAAAAAAATATGCCAATTTTAGCTATAGATACTTCCACTATGGTGTCAGGCGCTGCCATCGCCGCCGAAGACAGACTGATTGCCGAAGTTTTAATGCAGCTGAAACTGCCGCAGTCGCAGGTTCTGCTCGGCCATATCAAGGAAGTGCTGCATATCGCCCATATGGATAAAAAGGATTTGACGGGCATCGCCGTAAGCATCGGACCCGGCTCGTTCACGGGACTGCGCATCGGTCTTGCCAGCGCCAAAATGATGTCTTATGCACTCGATATCCCTGTTGTCGCCGTATCGTCGCTCGAAGCGATGGCATACCATTATCCTGTGCCGGGCATTTACATTGCCAGCACGCTCGACGCGCAGAAAGGCAACGCCTATCTTGCTCTGTACGAATATAACGGCAAGGACTTTGACGAGAAAAAATCCGTCTGCGTCATGAATTTCACCGAAGCGGTGGATTTTTGCTCCAAACTTGACAAACCGGTCGTATTCGTCGGCGATATCGCGCAGAAAAAGGCCGATATCATCGCTTCCTATAAAAATGTATCGCTCGGCATGCCGCATCTGTGTATGCCGCGTGCCGCCAATGTAGCCATGGCCGCCCTGCCGAAATTTGCGCGCGGGGAATTTGCCAATATCATGAATTTGGAACCGGTCTATATCCGCCGCTCCGAAGCGGAAGTGCTCTGGGAAAAACGCCATGCTCAGGCTAAAGCGGAGGACATGGCATGAATTTGAATTTTCGCCAAATGCTGCCCGAAGACGCCGCTGCTGTGGAAATAGTGGAGAAGGCGTGCTTTGCTCTGCCGTGGTCGCGCCAGGCATTCTGGGAAGAAGCTTCCAGCGACAAAACGTATTATCTGCTCGCCCTTGACAGAGAAAAAGTCATCGGCTACGTCGGCGCATGGATTTTGTTCGGCGAAGCGCAGATTACAAATGTCGCCGTATTGCCCGAGTACCGCAACTGCGGCGTCGGCCGGCGCATGATGCACAAAATAATGCAGATTGCCCTGCAAAAAGGAGCAGAGGCTATGACACTGGAAGTGCGCCCCAGCAATATGAGCGCCCTGCATCTTTACGAGTCGCTCGGCTTTAAGTCGGCGGGCAGAAGGCGCGGCTACTATGAAGACGGCGAAGATGCCGAAATCATGTGGATTACGGATTTAGCAAAATGTGTAAATACCGAGGTGGTCTGAATGCACCAATATTTATTTTTTATCGGCGATTTTCCCGTCCGTTCCTACGGACTCGTTCTGTCATTGAGCATCATACTGGCAACGGGCGTCGCCTATTTTCTGGCCAAGCAGGACGGCAGATGGCACGACCATATCGTAAACCTGGGCATCTGCTGCGGCATTTCCGGTATAATCGGCGCAAGGCTCTGGGACGTGTTCTTCTTCGATTTTGCCTATTACGGCAACCATCTGGATGAAATATTCTACGTATGGCAGGGCGGCATGGCCATTCAGGGCGGTATCGTATTCGGTGTCATCGCCGGCATCATCTACGCCCGCCGCCATAAAATCGACGTGCTGGCTATGGCAGACATCGTCGCTCCCGCCATTATTCTCGGTCAGGCTATCGGCCGCTGCGCCAATCTTTTAAACGGCGACGCTTTCGGAGCGCCGACCGGCAGCAGTTTCGGTATCATCTATCCCGTTACGACGCTTGCCTACCGCACGTACGGCGACCAGCCGCTCTGGCCGGCTGAAGTCTGGGAGGGGCAGCTCGATTTCGTCATCTTCGCTCTGCTGCTCATTTTCCGCGCTTTTCCGCATGCCAAAGGGCAGGCTTTTTCGCTGTATATAATGCTCTACAGCGCCGTCCGTTTCGGTCTGGAATTTCTGCGCGGCGATTATGCCCAGCCTGTATTCTTGTCGTTCACTTCCGCTCAGACAACGAGCATCGTCGCTTTCACAGCGGCGCTCTGCTTATTTTTCTACTGCGGCAGTAAATTCTCCGCCCAAAATACGGCTCAGCCGGTCAAATCGAAACGTCGTCGAGGAAAATAACCATGAACAAATTACTGAAAATCATCTGCATAAATCTTTGCTGCTGTTTTTTTATCGTAACCGGTGCAGCAGCCGCCCCGCAAAAGCAGGAATACATCCGTGTCGGTCTGCTTCAGGGACAGGAAATGGTAACCATTTCCGCTGAAAACGATTTTGTCATAAAGGATATCGACAATAACAAAAACTACAAATACGATAAATCCAAAAATGTCACCGTGCGCCAAAGTGAGCGCAAAGTCTACATTGACAAAAAAGGCAAGGAAACGACTACTTTAATCGTAGCCGTAAAAAACAATGCGCCTGTCGTCGTCAACAACAAGCACTATCGCGGCGCACTCATCATTCAGCCGCACAGAGCGGGGCTTACCGTCATCAACCGACTGCCGCTCGAGGATTATCTGCGCGGCGTGGTAGCAGAGGAAATGCCCTACAGCTGGCCGAAGGAAGCACTGAAAGCACAGGCTGTAGCCGCCCGCACTTTCGCTCTGTATGACAAAGAAGACAAAAAACATGCCAAAGAAGGCTTTGACGTCTGCGCCACGACCGACTGCCAGACTTACGGCGGCATCGCCTCCGAAACGTCCGCCACAGACAGTGCCATCAAAGCGACGAGAGGACAAATCATCACCTATGCCAATGAGCCAATCTGCGCCGTATTTCATGCGGCCTCCGGCGGCTTCACCGAAAACAGCGAGGATGTCTGGAGCGTTACCGTCCCGTATCTTAGAAGCGTCGACGACAGTACGGAACAATCACCGTACACCGACTGGTCGACGCAGATAAAGATAGACGACCTCAGCAAAACACTTGCACGCCAATATACCAATATCGGTACAATCAAAGAAATCGATACGACGAATTTCCCGCAGGGCGTCAAGAAAAATTCCAAAACTAAAGTCATAAAATTCACCGGCTCCAACAAGAAAACGCTGGAACTCACGGGAACGCAGCTGCGCAGTCTGCTCGGGCTCAAAAGCAACAATTTCAGTTTATCGCTCATTCAGGATAAAAAGAAACTGAAAGACAGCAAAAAATTGAAAATATCAAAGCCCGATAAAACCGTACTGCAGATTAACGGCAAAGGGCTCGGCCACCGTCTCGGCATGTCCCAGTGGGGTGCTAAATCGCTTGCCGACGACGGCAGAAATTACAAACAGATTTTACAGCACTATTACAGTGATGTATCCATAAAATCCATTTATTAAGGAGATAATAAAATGCTACTCAGTGATTTTGATTACAATCTTCCGGAAGAGCTGATTGCGCAGACGCCGTGCCAGAAGCGCGACCATTCCCGTTTAATGGTCTTAAACCGCGAAGCCAAATCAATCAGTCATAAACATTTCTACGATTTGAAACAGTATCTGAAAAAAGGTGATACGCTCGTCTTTAACGATACAAAGGTAATCCCGGCGCGCCTCATCGGCCACCGCGCCAAAACAGGCGGCAAAGTGGAAGTTTTCCTGCTGCGCCGCACCGAAGGCAACTGCTGGGAAACACTCGTCAAACCGGGCAAAAAAGCGCAAATCGGCAACATCATCGAATTCGGCGATGAACTTGCCTGCGAAGTTGTCGGCCATACCGATTTCGGTGGCCGCATTGTGGAATTCAAATTCGACGGCATTTTCGAGGAAATTCTCGACCGTCTCGGCGAAACGCCGCTGCCGCCGTACATTCACGAAAAACTGGCAGACAAAAACCGCTATCAGACAGTTTACGCCCGCGAAAACGGCTCCGCCGCCGCACCGACTGCCGGACTACATTTTACACAAGAACTTTTGGAGGAAATAAAAGCTATGGGCGTAAATCTCGCTTTCGTTACACTCCATGTAGGGCTTGGCACTTTCCGTCCCGTGAACGTCGACAATATTGAAGACCACGTAATGCACAAAGAATTCTACCATATCGAAAAAGAAGCCGCCGACATCATCAACAATACAAAGAAAAACGGCGGCCGCGTCATCGCCGTGGGCACAACTTCCATCCGCACACTGGAATCAGCCGCCGCTGATGACGGCACTATCGCGCCGACTGCCGCGGAAACGGGTATTTTCATCTATCCGGGCTATAAATTCAAAATCGTCGACGCCATCGTCACGAATTTTCATCTGCCGAAATCCACATTAATCATGCTGATAAGCGCCTTTGCCGGCAGAGAATTTGTTCTTTCCGCCTATGAAGAGGCCGTGCGTGAAAAATACCGCTTTTTCAGCTTCGGCGATGCCATGTTTATCGAATAAATTATTAATCTGTTATATTAGTTTATATCTTAAAGCAGTATAATAATTTATATTTAGTGAGGTTAAGTGCTAACATCAAACGAATATAAAGTATTATACTGCTGGCTATAAGCACAATGTCTTACTAACAATTCGCAATTACTGTTAAATTATTATTGAAGGGAAGGATATTTTGAAACCAGCTATTACTTATGAATTAATCAAGGAATGTCCGCATACGCATGCCCGCGCCGGCCGTATCCATACGCCGCACGGCAGCTTTGATACGCCGATTTTCATGCCGGTCGGCACGCAGGCGACCGTTAAGACGATGGCGCCGGAAGAACTGAAAGAAATGGGCGCCGGCATTATTTTAAGCAATACGTATCATCTGTTTCTGCGCCCGGGCGCCGCTCTCGTCAAAGAAGCCGGCGGCCTGCACAAGTTCATGAACTGGGACAGAGCCATACTGACTGACAGCGGCGGATTTCAGGTATTCAGTCTCGGCGACCTGCGCAAAATCACCGAAGAAGGCGTTACGTTCCGTTCCCATATCGACGGCTCGAAAAAATTCCTGTCGCCGGAAATCGCTACAAAAACGCAGATGGATTTAGGCGCTGACATCATCATGGCTTTTGACGAATGCGTGCCGTATCCTGCCGATTTCAAATACACGCGTGAGTCCATGGAACTGACACTGCGCTGGGCACAGCGCTGCAAAGACACCATGACGAGTGAAAAACAGGGAATGTTCGGTATCGTGCAGGGCGGCATGTATAAGGATTTGCGCATCGAATGCGCCAACCGCCTCGTCGATATGGATTTTCCGGGCTACGCCGTCGGCGGTCTCAGTGTCGGTGAACCGAAAGAGCTGATGTATGATATGCTCGACATCACGCTTGAACATCTGCCGAAAAACAAGGCCCGCTATCTTATGGGCGTCGGCACGCCGGACTGTCTGGCGGAAGGAGTCATGCGCGGCATCGACATGTTCGACTGCGTATATCCGACGCGCGTTGCCAGAAACGGCACAGCCATGACCTGGAACGGACGTCTTGTCATGAAAAACGCCCAGTATGAACACGATTTCCGCCCGATTGACGAAAACTGCGACTGCTATGCCTGCCGCAACTATTCCCGTGCCTATATCCGCCACCTCGTGCGCGTAAACGAAATTTTCGGCCTGCATCTTCTGACAATCCACAATCTGCATTTCCTCATTAAGTTCATGCAGAAAATGCGCGAAGCCATCTTAAACGACAGCTTCCCTGAATTTTACCGCCGCTTCACGGCCAATTTCTCGTTCAATGCAAAATCTGAGTAAAATTGTAAAATTTTACCGCCCGAAAAACGTATCTTATGCTATACTATAGCTAAAACTATTTTTTTAATTAGAGGAGAATTATTTTATGAGTGATTCAATGATGGCAAATTTGTATTCCTATGGTCCGATTGTTTTAATGGTAGTTATTTTCTATTTTCTGCTCTGGAGACCGCAGAAAAAACAGCAGAAACAGCGCAATAACATGATGAGCAACCTGAAAGTCGGTCATCGCGTGCTGACAATCGGCGGTATTCACGGCGAAATCACCTATATCGACCTGGAAAAATCCGATTTCATCCGCATTAAAATCGCTGACAACGTTGAAATCAAAATCAGCAGCTCTGCCATTGCCAGAGATTTGACACAGGAAAAAACCGATGCAAACCCAGCTAACAAAAAATAAAAAACTGCAGCGTAAATTCTTTTTAGCACAGCGGCGCGCTCTCACAGCGTCCGAGCGTCAGGCATATTCGGCCGAAATCAAAGAAAAAATCATAAACTGCGCAGCCTATAAAAAAGCGCGGATGTGTTTTCTCTTTGCGGCCATGCCGGACGAAGTGCAGACGAAAGAATTGATTGTTGATGCTTTAAAGGCAGGTAAACGTGTTTGCCTGCCTTATATTACTGACAAAAAAGGCGGCATTATGCAGGCTGCGGAAATTTCCTCATTTGAGGAGCTGGTCGCAGGTGCATACGGCATTTTATCCGTCGATGAAACGAAACTGCGCATTGTCAATCCGCGCGATATCGACTTCGTGCTCGTTCCCGGCGTCGGCTTTGACAGACGTGGCTACCGTCTCGGTATGGGCGGCGGTTTTTACGACCGTTTTCTCGCTCAAACAGTCAACGCCTATCTGGCGGCAGCCGTATATGACTGTCAATTAGCCGACGAAGTGACCAAAGATGAGCATGATGCGAAAGTGCATGCCGTTTTCACGGAAAAATGCAGCCTGGATTTTCTTAAAAAATATACTTAATCAAAACTTATTGTGCCGGTAAAACAGCAATACTACCTGTTGTGCTAGTAAAACATCTAGCCTATAGCCAGTAGTATAATAGTTTATATTCGTTCGATGTTGTCACTTAACCTCACTAAATATAAACTATTATACTACTTAAAAAAAATCAACTAGCACAACAGGTCAATAATATATTGACTGGTACAACAGGTTAATCAACAGAAAGGAACATAAACGTTGAAACAAAATGCTTTATTGAAATTAGTGGCAACGATTATTGTCATTGTAGGCGTTTTTGCTGCGTTTATCGCACCGCTTGCCGGCTCCATCAGGCAGGGTCTCGACCTTCAGGGCGGTACTCACGTCGTTTTGGAAGGCGTGGATACGCCGGAAGCAGCCGTTAATGACGATGCGATGAACCGTGTAGTAAAAATCATGGAAAAGCGCGTCAACGAACTTGGTCTTACTGAACCTATTATTCAGCGCGAAGGCGAACGCCGCATTATCATCGAACTGCCGGGCATTAAAGACCCGGATAAGGCTATTGCCGTTCTCGGCAAAACAGCCATGCTCGAATTCAAAGATGAAGAAGGCAACACTGTTCTGTCCGGTACGGACCTGAAAGACGCACGCGAACAGACAACGCAAAACAATCAGCACGAAGTCGCTATTGAATTCACCGAAGAGGGCGCACAAAAATTCGCCGATTTGACATCCGCCAATGTTGGCCGCACCATCGCCATTCTGCTCGACGGTGAAGTCTTAACCGACCCGCGCGTAAACGAACCGATTACCGGCGGCAAAGCCGTTATCACCGGTTCCCGCACGTTGGAAGAAGCGCATAATCTCGCTGTTCTGCTGCGTTCCGGTGCTCTGCCGGTAAAAGTGGACATCATCGAAACACGCACCGTCGGCCCTACACTCGGTCAGGACAGTAAGGATAAAAGCGTATTTGCTTTTGCTGTGGGTGTCGGTGCCATCTTCGTATTCATGCTGCTGTTCTACCGCGCATCCGGTTTAATCGCCGACCTCAGTTTAATGGCATATGTAATAATCTTATTATTCGTGCTGAAACTTCTGGACGCTACGCTCACACTGCCGGGTGTCGCGGGTATTATTCTCTCCATCGGTATGGCGGTCGATGCCAACGTACTTATCTTTGAACATTTCAAAGAAGAAGTGCGCAATGGCAAGACACTGCGCATGGCTATGGATGCAGGCTTTAAACGCGCCTTCACGACGATTTTCGACTCCAACCTCACGACGATTATCGCCGCTGCCGTACTGTTCTTCTTCGGTACAGGCCCTATCCGCGGCTTTGCCATTACTTTGGGACTTGGGGTTGTCATCAGTATGTTCACGGCAATCACCCTGACGCAGTTCATGCTCAAACACTTAATTGCCGCCAAATTATTTACAGACCCGCGCATTTACGGCGTCTCCTTAAGCCATAAAGTAAAGGACGGTGCAGCAAAATGACAGTAAAATTCGATATTATCGGCAGACGCAAAGTCTGGTACGCAATATCTTCCCTTCTTATAATTGCCAGCCTGTTTTTTATGGTGACACGCGGTTTCAATATGGGTATCGACTTCACCGGCGGTACCATCATGGATTTGAGATTTGAAAAAGCCGTAAATATCAATGATATCCGCGGCGTTTTAAACGAATACAACTTAAGCAACAGCACTATTCAGCTCTCCGGCGAATCCAGTTCCTCCACTGAAGCGCAAAACGTTATGATACGTACAATCGACCTGGAGGAACAGGAACGTAAAGACGTAATGGCTGCTCTCTCCGACAAACTCGGCAACTATCAGGTACTGCGCGAAGAAAAAGTCGGCGCGACAATGGGTACGGAGCTTATCATGAATGCGATTTACGCCACCATTATTTCGTGGCTCCTCATCATCGCTTACGTATCATACCGCTTTGAGTTCAAATTCGGTATTGCCGCCGTACTGGGACTTGTGCACAACGTCATAATCGTGCTCGGCGCTTTTGCCCTGACACAAAGACAGGTTGACTCCTCGTTCATCGCGGCACTGCTTACGATTATCGGTTATTCCATCAACGATACCATCGTTATTTTCGACCGTATCCGTGAAAATCTCAAACTGCATTTCCGCAAAAATGGCGATATCGTCGAACTTGTTAATGTCAGCATTTTCCAGACAATGACCCGTTCCATTTATACGGTATGTACCGTTTTATTCGCAACGTTCGCACTGTATTTCTTCGGCGGAGATACAACGAAAGACTTCGCCTTTGCCATGCTCATCGGTTTCTTCTGCGGCGCTTATACATCCATATTCATCGCCAGCCCGCTTTGGGTAACATTCAGAAGATTTTCCGACAGACGCAAAATGGCTAAACGCGCTGCTGAAAATTAAATAGAAAAACAAAAAAGCTAAGATTAAGTTTAGATACTTAATCTTAGCTTTTTTTGTTTTCAAAGACTAACTGTCTTTACACGTAATCAGCACGTTTGGCAAACGAAAAACAATTTACTATCGCTTTTATTATAACGCATAACAAAGTAAATTTCAATTTTCTTTATCTTTAAAAGTACTGGTTCGGCGCAATATAAGAAAAAAGATTTAATTATTAATTTCTCTCTATATTGCGCCGGGCAATTTTTCTTTGCTGGCACAAAGAAAAGTTGCCGAAAAAGAAAGTGCCTTAGTTCGTGCACTGCTAAGAGATTTTTACTTTAAAAAAATAGTTTTTTAGCTCTAACGTTTAAAAACTCGCTTCGCTCAAACATTTAAACTAAAAACAGAGCTAAAAAACTATTTTCTTAATAGCTGAAGCTACCGTAAAAATCTCCAACGCAGACAAAAATTCAGCAATACTAACGAAATATAGTGTCAACAGCTCAAAATAAATCCCCGCCAAGAATGAAAGGCACGAGCCAAATTCCAAATATTTCGAGCCGTTGTACTGTCTGTGTTTATAGAAGGGCTACGAAGGCTCGCCCAGTGCAGCGATAGCGAAACGTTAAAAAGGTTTTCTTTTTGGTTCGTTTTTCTTTGACTTCAAAGAAAAATGAACACCTCCCATCAATTTAATTTGCGAAACTCCAGCGGTGTTATGCCGACAACTTTTTTGAACATAACGATAAAATGGCTCGTATCCAAAAAACCTACAAGCTGGGCAATCTGCTGAATTTCCACTCTGGGGTCAGTTAAAAGCAATTCCTTTGCCTTATTTATGCGGTAATTCGTCAGATATTTATAGACGGAACAACCGACAAAGCGTTTGAACAAGCGCGACAAATACTGCGGACTTACATAAATCTTCTTGCTGAGCCCCTGAAGCGTGATTTCATAATTATAACTCTGCTCGATTTCTTCTATGACCGGCTCTACGTATTTTCTGTACAGCGGGTCATTTTTATATGTAGAGATATTATCGACAAAACACATCAGCACGCGATACGTATCCACAGAAAAAATTTTGGCGTCGATAGACGGATTTTCATACCTCTCCACCATATCATTTATCAATGCCGCAATGGCTGCGCCCTGCTCCTTATTCGTAAAGATAACCTGCCTGTTGCCCAATATCTGCGGAATGATTGTTTCCACCGTGCCGGTAAATGTTATAAACAGTGTCGACCAGTGCTCACTCTCCGCTTCATATGAATGCGGCACACCCGGCGCAATCAGAAAGCCTTCGCCTTCGCCCAGTATATATTTTTTGCCCTGTATATCCAGCCTGCCCGCGCCTTTTTCCGATTGCAGATAATGATACAGCGGAAAGCCCTGCGGCCGCGAAACATCATCCTGCTCCCAGTTATTACCTATCGTATCGAAAATAAACGGTTCCTTTAACAATGTTTTCCGTATTTTAAGCGGCATAATACTCACCTTGTTTCAAAATATTATATTATTTAGTTTATCATATTATACATTTGTCTGTCTAATCAGTCTATAATTATAAGCGTGGTCAGCAACAAGGCCATTTACGAAGATTATATATATAATTTTTTCTGTTTCAGATTGTTCTTTTATTTTATATTCTTTTAAATTGAAATCATCTTAATCAAAAGAATTAACGGCTATTTCTTTTAATATTAAATTATCACAAAATTTTAGATGTTAGTAACAATAAAATAATATGAGGAGGATTTTCCATGCAAATCAGTTTAAAAAACAGAAACTACTTTGCACTGAGTGCCGTAAGTTTCCTGCATTTATTCGCCTGGTCGGCGGCTATGTCCTTTTTTGCTATTTGGCTCGGTCAGCATCTCGGTATTGGTGCCACTAAAACGGGTATGCTTTACTCCGCCAATGCTCTTGCAGCACTGTGCATGCAGCCGATTTTGGGCTTTATCTCTGATAAAATCGGTCTTCGCAAAACTTTACTGTTCCTGATTTTATTCATCTTACTGTTAATCGGTCCGTTCTTTATCTATATTTACGGTCCGCTCTTAATATCCAATTTCTATATCGGCGCGATTTTGGGCGGTATTTATCTCGGCTTCATCTTTAATGCCGGTTACGGTGTCATCGACTCGTATATCAATAAAGTTTCCATCAAATACGGTTTCGAATACGGCCGTGCCAGAATGTGGGGCAGCTTCGGCTGGGCAGCAGCCACCTATACGACCGGTATCGCCATGAACATCAATCCTAATCTGGCGTTCGTTTCCGCTTCCATCGCCGCTCTGCTGGCTATCGTCTGCCTGTCGACGGCAAAAGTTGAAATGAGCACACTGGATACGCAGAAAGCAAATTCCGTATCCCTAAAAGACATCAAACATTTACTACAAAGCAAAGACTTCTTATTCCTGCTGTTTTTCATGATTGGCGTAGGCTGTGTCTATGATGTTTATGACCAGCAGTTCGGCGTGTACTTCGTATCACAGTTCGACTCGCAGGCGGAAGGCAACCGCTGGTTCGGCGACCTCGGTGCGGTGCAGACATTTTTTGAAGCGCTTTTCTTATTCGTCGCTCCGTGGATAGCCAATAAAATCGGCGCGAAACGCACGCTTATCCTCGCCGGAACGATTATGTCGCTACGCATTATCGGTTCATCCTTTGAATGGGGTCCGCTCTGGATTGCCGCTGTAAAATGTATCCACTCTTTTGAAAAACCGCTGTTTCTCGTCGGTCAGTTCAAATACATTTCAAAAAACTTCGACCTGCGCCTGTCCGCTTCCATTTATCTGGGCTGTCTGTGCACCAGCTCCATTTGTGCCAGCATTTTCTCGCCGTTCTTCGGCAGCCTCTACGAAAGTATCGGTTTCTCCCAGGCTTATTTCTATATCGGTATCGTAACCGGTATCTGCACTATAATCTCGCATAAATTGTTAATCAGCGATAAAACGCCGGGTATCAGCTATAAGGATATCATTTTGGCGGAAGAAGCTGATGAAAAAGCACGGCAAAGCAAAAATAAATAAATGAAAGAAGGTATTAATTTGCAAAAACATTTCATAGACCTCAATCAGCCAGTAAACGTTATCTATAATACTTTAGACCATTTGCAGGGAACAAATCCCGCCGGTGAACATATCAGTTTTACCAATCACTATATGATGATAAATAACAAACCGTTTTTCGGCATCTGCGGTGAATTCCATTTCAGCCGCTACAACTGGCGCAAATGGGAAGACGAAATCATCAAAATGAAAATGGCAGGAGTCAATATCATTCCGACATACATCATCTGGAACCATCATGAAGAAATCAAAGGCCAATTCCGCTGGAATGACAATTTCAATATTCGTTACTTCGTCCAGCTGTGCCAAAAACACGATATATACGTAATCCTGCGCGTCGGCCCGTTCGTACACGGCGAAGCCAGAAACGGCGGTCTGCCGGACTGGCTCTACGGCGAACCGTGCCGCGTGCGCTCCAACGACAAACGCTATCTTTCCCATGTCAAAAGATACTACCACGAAATCGGCAGACAGATTAACGGCTTAATGTACAAAGACGGCGGCCCGATTATCGGCGTACAACTCGACAACGAATACTGCCATGCCGGTGCTCCATGGGAAATGACAACGGGTACAAGCAACGAATGGATTTCCAACGGCTCATACGATACGGACGCTATCGAACATCACAAACATATCGAAAATCTGAAGGAAATAGCTATAGAAACGGGGCTTATCGCACCTATCTATACGGGTACGGGCTGGGGCGGAGCGCAGGCTTCGCCGGACAGTGTCCTGCCGCTTTGGGGCGGCTACGCTTTCTGGCCGTGGATTTTCTATGATGAAACGATAAAAGAACATCCTGTAACGCCAGAATTCATCTACCGCAACTACCGCCAGCCTACGTACAATTTTGAACCGACATATGACCCGACGACCGTTCCGTTTGCCTGCTGTGAAATGGGCGGCGGCATGACCGTATTTTATAAATACCGCTTCCAGCTTCCGTACCGCAGTGTAGAAGCCATGGCCAACATCAAAGTAGCAGGCGGTTGCAATTTCGTCGGCTACTACGTATTCCACGGCGGTTCCAATCCACTCGGACTGAAAACGCCGTTTCTCAATGAAAATGCTACACCGAAAATCTCCTACGATTATCAGGCGGCTATCGGTGAATTCGGTCAGGAACGCGAGTCTTACAGCCGTTTAAAACGCATGCACTATTTCTTCCAAACATTCCAAAATGAATTCTGCCCTACCCAGACAATCCTGCCGGACAGCGCAGAAGATATCGCTCCGACGGATGTGGAAAAACTGCGCTTTGCCGTCCGTATTGACAAAAATAAAGGTTTTATCTTCATCAACAATTACCAGGACCATCTCGTTTCACCGGACAAAAAAGATTTTGCTTTTGAACTGAAGCTTGCCGATGAAACGCTGACTGTACCGCACACGGGCAGTATTTCCTTAAAATCAGAAGAAAGCTGCATCCTGCCGTTCAATTTAACAATGAACAATTTAACCTTAAAATACGCTACGGCGCAGTTAATCACCAAAATAGAGAAAAACGGCGAAACATCATATTTCTTCTTCATGCCAGAAGGTATGCAGCCGCAGTACTGCTTTGCTAAAAAAAATATTCAAAACGTAGGTCTTTCCGACGGCAAAGTCGATTGCTGCGAAAATTACATCTACATCTATCCGACAAATAAAAATATCTCCAAAACGGTAATCACGGACAGCAGTTCCGCCAAAATAAACATTTATACTTTAACGGCTCAACAAAGCCTCAACTTCTGGCAATTTGAACATAACGGTCAAATGCAGGTATTACTATCCACTCAGCCGCTGCTTGTAGATAAAAACGGCATTCGCCTGGAAAGTTACCATAACGAACTCACCGTACACGCTATTGATAATCTGACAGATAAAACACTGTTCCAAAATGCAAACAATGCGCATACGGAAGAATTGCTTACTTCCTATAATTTTACTAAGGTAGCCAAAAATCTTCCGTTCTATGCGGAAAATATCGATAAAGGAAAAATCCTGCTTCATATCGATGCTGACAACTTAAAAGACTTGAAAGATGCGCTGCTGCAAATAGATTATCAGGGCGACATCGGGTACGCCTTCGTCAACAACGAACTTATCGCCGACAATTTCGCCAACGGCGCAACCTGGGAAATCGGACTCGATAATATCTTCAGTAAAATGCCGAATGCCGAAATTTTCATCTCCGTCTCACCGCTCAAAGAACAGCAGGTCATCAAAAGCGATACACCGATGGCAGGACGCAGTGAAGAAGGCGGCAACGAAATTGTTTCCATTGACAATGTCAAAATTCAGCCGATTTACGAATTTAAACTTTAATTTTATTTATAATTTTAGGAAGGACTTATCATGAAAAATAAATTAATCGCATCATTGACTCTCGCCGGTATGCTCACCGGCACCACGGCTTTCGCCGCTGAAAATCCGTTTGCCACCGTACCGAAAGACTACTGGGCATATACGGCTGTAGAACAGCTCGTCTCCGACGGCCTCGTTGACGGCTACAATCTGGAAGACTTCCATGACAAAAAAGTTGTCGCCCGCTATGATTTGGCGCAGTTCGTCGCCCGCGCCATAGCCAATGAAGGTAGAGCCAATGCTGAACAGAAAGTCATTTTAAATAAATTACAGGACGAATATTCCAACGAACTGAAAATCATGACCGTCATTCCGGCAGAACCTGCCAAAACAGAAGCACAGCCTGCACAAAACAATAATAATAATTTCTTCGATAACGGCAAAATTAAATGGTTCGGCGATGCCCGTGTCCGTTATCAGAGAAACTATACTGACAATCCGCGAAGCTATACAGCCAATGCAGATGAAAGCGTCAGAAGAGACGGCAAAAACAGCCGTATTCAGGAACGTCTGCGTTTGGGCTTCTATGCCGAACCGGATGATAATCTTTCCGTACTCGGCCGCTTAAAATTTGAAAATACACTTAATGACGATACCCGTTGGGGAACTGACGGAGACACCCACCACGGCGAAGGCAGTGTTGATTTATTGGCATTAACTTATAAAAACAACAATACAGCCGTAACAGTCGGCCGCCAAAACCTCAATCTCGGCCAGGGGCTTTTATTCTGGGACAACCCTATGGACGGTATCTTAGTAACGCAGGACTTAGGCAATAACGCTTCCGTTTCCGCCGGCTGGGGCGATTTAACCGCCGCTACCTGGCAGGACCATACAACAAATGCCTTCGTTGCCAATGTTAAAGCACCGATAAACGATAATACCAACCTTACACTCGCTTATTTAAAAACCAACAGCAACAATAACAGAGTATACGGCACACGCAAAAATCAGTGGAACTGGATAGAATCCACCGACAATCCGTATATGTTCAACTCCATCGCCTACGGTTTCAATACACAGCTCAGCGACAAATGGAAATTAAAAGCCGAAGGTGTGTCCAATATGGCCTCCGGTCTGCCGGATGATGCCCAGAAAAACGGCTGGTGGACAAGACTCACTTATGGCAATCTCAAATGGGATACGAAAGGCACATGGGAAGTCTATGCCGACTATATGCACCTTGGCAATTACAGTATCGACTCCACAGCCTGGCCGCATATTCTTAATACGCCGGGCGGCGACGGTGTCGGCGGCAACGGTGAAAAAGGCTTCGGTCTCGGCGTAAGCTACATGCTGGCAAATAATACAAACCTTGCACTAAACTGGTATAAATTAAAACCGTATGACAGTGATTATTCCGGCTTCTCCGACTACTATGATATGTACAACTTAGAACTTAATTATAGTTTCTAAATTTCTATTTTACGTTCATTTTTCTTTTGAAAGGTCAAAAGAAAAACGAACCAAAAAGAAAAGACCTTTAACGTTTCGCTATCGCTGCACTGGGCAAACCTTCGCAACTCTTCTATAAATATAGTCAGTACACCGGCTCGAAACGCTTGGAATTTGGCTCGTGCCTTTGGGTACTCGGCAGGAACTAAAATTTGAGCTGTTGATATTGTAATTTGCTACTCATGCTGAAACTTTAATCCATGTTAGAGATTTTCACGGTAGCTTTAGCTATTAAAAATAAAATTTATTAGATGTGTCTTTAGTTCAAATGTTTGAGCGAAGCGAGTTT